>Ga0123353_10000647_pt1 | contig 42611 bp, 32 predicted proteins | sample TergutLab28metaG_3_FD_92763 | JGI IMG/M metagenome (GOLD analysis project Ga0123353, IMG submission 92763) | Labiotermes labralis P3 segment gut microbial communities from Petit-Saut dam, French Guiana - Lab288 P3 | ecosystem: Host-associated > Arthropoda: Insects > Digestive system > Gut ... | reverse complement strand
ACTGCTGATGCGCTGTCTGCCTTAAAAGAACTGGTCTTTATCCGGTTTAAAACATCATAGGTATAGATGTTTTGAAGGCCGTTTGGCAGCGTTTCTGTCAGCGTATCAGCCGGGTACAGGCATGGCGCATTATCAAAGCCGCCGTGGCCGCTATAAAAACGGTGGGCTGCATCGCCCTTTACAGCCTTCGCAAAACCGCGGGGTATCATGCGTGGAAAGCGGGCGTCAGCCCTGTCGTATTAATGGACATATATAATCATTCCTCATATGAAGTAACCCGCCGGTACTTAGGTGCCTCGCAGGATGACAGGGATCAGGTATATTTGAGTATGTCGCTGTTCTAATCCGAAAAAGAATACGAACAGCAGCAGTCAGCACAGACAGCCGGAAACGGGTGGCTTTTTTGTTATGCTATTAAACGGCACGGGAATAGATTTCAGTGGTTATGCAAAGCAATTCAAGGAATTCTTTATAGGCGAGCTGTATAAAAAATACAAATATTGAGCATTATATAATTATTAGATGTACAATTATCAAGAATACAGGAGGAAAACGATGCTCGTAAAGGATTTAATGACACCCGGTATCAGTTGTGTAAGGCCGGAAGCGTCTCTTACCCAGGTCGCAAGACAAATGAAACAGGAAAATGTCGGTTCTATTCCAGTTTGTAATGACCGGGGTGAAGTGCTCGGCCTTGTAACGGATCGCGACATTGTTATCCGGGCAATTGCGGAAGACGGGGCAGAAAATGCCGCCGCACAGGATATTATGACCAAAAATCTGGTTTTCACCTCACCGGACATGAACACACATGACGCGGCGTTGCTATTTGCCAAATATCAAGTCAGGCGGCTCCCTGTCGTCGTAAACAATAAACTGGTCGGCATGTTATCACTTGCGGATGTCGCACGCAAGACCATTTATATTGACGAGGCGGGCGATGCGCTGTCTGCCATTTCCAAGCCGAGCAATCTGCATTAGCGGCGGCTTCGCCGCTAATGCCATGAAATGTGGGCCTTCGCCGCTCTTATAGATCGTAATACATTGAAAACTCGACAGGATGGGGCATTTTATTGTATAATTCAAGCTCTTTTCGCTTGTTTTCTATCCAGATGTTGATCAATTCCTTCGGGAATACGCCGCCTGCCGTCAGATATTCGTTGTCTTGCTCAAGGGCGTCAATCGCTTCGCCAAGTTTCTTGGGAAGCATTTTGATTTTGGCCTGCTCTTCTGCGGACAGGTGATATAAGTTCATATCATAAGGTCCGAATCCTTCTTTATGTGGATCAATTTTATTTTTTACTCCGTCAAGACCCGCCATCAAGATGGCAGCATATGCGTAATATGGATTGCAGGTTCCGTCCGGACTTCTGAGTTCAAACCTTTTTTTGTCCGGGCTTTTCGCGTATGCGGGAATTCGGATCACCGCGCTCCGGTTTGAAGTCGCGTATCCAATCGTAACGGGGGCTTCATACCCGGGAACAAGCCGCCTGTAGGAGTTGGTGCTCGGATTTGTAAACGCACAAAGTGACGCGATGTGCTTTAAGATGCCGCCCATAAAATAATGCGCTTCTTTGCTGAGTCCTGAATATCCGGCTTCATCAAAGAATATCGGTTTTCCGTTTTTGAAAAGATGCATATGAACATGCATGCCGTTTCCTGCTTCTCCATAGATTGGCTTTGGCATAAAGGTTGCGGTTTTTCCTTCTTCAACGGCAGCGTTTTTAATGATGTATTTCGTGAGCATCGTTTTGTCCGCCATCTCGCAAAGGCCTCCCCGTTGAACTTCAATTTCCAGCTGGCCGGGACCGCCGACTTCATGATGGTGATATTTTACTTCAACGCCTCTTTCCTCCATGAGCAGTGAAATCTTGCTTCGAAGATCGCAGAGAACATCCATCGGCGGCGCCATATGGTAACCGCCTTTGTGACGCATCTTATATCCCAGATTATAGTTTCCTTCTCCGGTGTTCCATTCCGCCTGGTCGGTGTCAATGGAGTACTGGGCGCCTCTGGGTTCGAGCGAATAACTCACATGGTCAAATACATAAAACTCAAATTCAGGCCCGATGATCATCTGATCCGCAATACCTGTGGATACCAGATAATCTTCCGCGTTTTTTGCTACATTTCTAGGATCCTGACCAAATCGCTTGTTGTCAGGATCCTCGATAACATACACATCACCAATCATGGATAATGTCTTAATCTCCATAAACGGATCAATGTATGCAGTAGCCAAATCAGGGATGAAGACCATGTCACTCTTTTCTACCGGAGCAAAACCATAATTTGAGCCGTCGAATCCAATTCCGAATTCCATCGTATCTGTCGAGAAACGCTGCACCGGAATCGTCAGGTGCCTCCATCGCCCATCTAAATCGACCATTTTGAAGTCGATCATTTTCACATCGTTTTCTTTACAAAATGCAGTTACTTCTTCTAATGCTTTAAACATCTTCTGTATTACTCCTTATTTTCAATTAAATTCTTTACCCTTTTTTATTTTACTTTTTTGAATCACAAAGTCAATATGTCTGTCCTCAATGCTGACAGAATGTACCCTAACGGTTAGCTTATCGCCCAGCGCATAAACGCGGTTGGTATGCCGGCCGATCAATCGATATTTTTGGGGTTCAAAATCATAAAAATCATCTCCGATACAATCCAGCCGAACCATACCTTCTATGGTATTCGCAAGCTCCACATAAAGTCCGAAACTTGTTACTCCGCTGATTATACCTTCATATATCTCTCCGATATGGCCTGCCATGTACTCTGCTTTCTTCATTTTTTCCACTTCCCGTTCCAGCTCCAGCGCCTTTCTTTCGGTGGCGGATGAAACCTCTGCGGCTTTATCCGTTTTTCTTTTTAAAATTTTATTTCGTTTGCTATCCAGTGTTCCCGCAAGCGATTCTTTGATGATCCTGTGAATCATCAGATCCGGATAACGTCTGATTGGCGAAGTAAAATGACAATAGTATTTCACTCCAAGCCCAAAATGGCCGTCACAACTCGTACTGTAAAATGCCTTTTTCATCGAACGGAGCATGACGGTATTGACCACATTTTCATGGGACTTACCACTTACTTGGGCTAGTAATTGGTTGAGTTCTTTCGGGTGGATATTTTCAGGGTTGCCCTTTAAAATCAGTCCAAAATTTTTAATAAAAGCCTTGAACTCCTCCATCTTTTCCCACGAAGGTTTTTCATGAACTCGATAAACAAAGGCCGTATCCAGCCAAAAAAAGTGTTCTGCAATCGTCTCATTCGCGATCAGCATGAATTCCTCAATCAGTTTATTTGCCGTACGCCGCTCGGCAACCTGTACGGACTGGGTTTTGCCCGTGGCGTCTAATTTGATGAATGCCTCGTCAAACTCAAAATCAAGGCTCCCACGTGACTCCCTTCTGGCTCTTAAAATCGCTGCCAATTCATTCATTTGCAAAAGATCCTGATGGATAAACGCATATTTTTTAATGAGTTCTTCGTCATTATTTTCTAAGATATCGGATACGTCGGTATAAACCATTCTGGCTTTTGATCGTATAACGCTTTCATAAATATGATGGCTGACAACTTCTCCTTCAGGCGTTATTTCCATATCGATCGACAGAGTTAATCGGTCTTCCGCAGGATTTAAACTGCAAATTCCATTGGATAAAGCTTTTGGAAGCATTGGAATCACCTGATCGATCAGATAAACGCTGTTACCCCTTTTTAAAGCTTCCTTGTCAAGCGCTGTATCTTCTGAAACATAATAACTTACATCAGCAATATGAACGCCGAGCAAATAATTGCTGTTTTCTTTTTTGGAAACAGAAACAGCGTCATCCAAATCTTTTGCATCAGCCCCATCGATAGTAATAATCATCTTGTCTCTAAGGTCAACTCTGGCTCCAATATCGGTGATTGTTCCATCTTCTGGCCATGCCTGCGAAAGCAGATTCGTTTCTGCAATTACTTTTCTCGGAAATGGTTCGATTAAATTAAACTGCCGGATCAAAGCCTTGATGTCACTGCCCGGATCGCCTGATCTGCTGATAATTTCAGTAATTTTACCTTCGGCGCCGCTTTCATCATCAGGATATTTTACAATTTTGACAACAACAATATCGCCCTTCTGGGCCCCCTTATAATCTTTTTTGTGAACCAAAATATCTTCTTGAATTTTTCGATCGTTTGGAACGACAAAACCGTGTTTTTTGTCTTTCTCAAATTTGCCCACAATTTCCGTAACGGAACGCGTTAAGATTTGCTTTACGGCTCCCTCATTTGGATCGTGTCTGTCGTCAATCGGATACAGTTTTACTTCCACAAAATCGCCATGCATGGCGCCGCTTAAATCATATTTTGAGATAAAAACATCCATTGAACCATTTTCAGGCTTAACAAATCCGAAACCTTTTTTTGTTATATGTAAGGTTCCGGTGATCGGCTTGATTTTCATTTTTAACCTACTTTTTTTGTCCATAATTTATTGTAACGCAAAAAGGGTGGAATTTCCACCCTTTTTGCGATTATCGATTGATTGCGTTGTTTGTTGTGTTGTTGTACATATCGTTTACACCATTACGAAGGGTTAAATCATCTCCGGCTCCGTCAAATGTTCTGTTCAGATCATTTACACCGTTGTTGCGAACGATTCCATCGTTTACAATTCCTCGGTTCCGATCATTAACGATACCTGGACCTGTCGCGTTACGATTGATATCCAAATTTGTTCCATATGGATCAGCGCAACCAGCCAATGCCGCAATCGCTATAATCAATAATAATGCTAGAAAAATCCTTGCGTTTTTCATACTTCAACTCCTCTCTTTTTCTCGTTTATATTATCTGCAAATTCATCAGATTCATTCAAACTTAAAAAAGGTAAGTTAAGGGAGGAGTTTACATAATTTTCTATTTTTGATGGTGAAGCTATATTTTATTGTACTGCAACCGTCCAGCCCATCGTATCTTCTTGATCTCCGGTTTGAATTTCATAAAGCGTGTCATAAAGTTTTTGAGATGTCTCGCCGATCTGTCCGTTGTTGATTTTAATTTTTTGATCTTTCCAGATCAATTCTCCCACAGGTGAAATCACAGCCGCTGTACCTGTGGCGAACATTTCTTTTAGTTTACCCTGCTTGCCGGCTTCAAAAACTTCGTCGATCGTAATTCTTCTTTCTGTTACTTTCATACCCCATTTTTTAAGCAAAGCGATTACGGAATCCCTCGTAACGCCTGGCAAGATGGTTCCTTCCAGGGGAGCTGTAATCACTTCGTCGCCGATTATAAAGAAAGCATTGGATGTGCCGATCTCTTCCACATATTTTCGCTCGACTCCATCCAGCCAAAGAACCTGCTCGCATCCCAGACTATGCGCTTTTTCCTGTGCTTTCAACGCGGCAGCATAGTTACCGCCTACTTTGGCATATCCGGTTCCACCGGAAGCCGCCCTGACATATTCATCTTCTACAAATATTTTTGTCGGCTTGAGGCCTCCCTCATAATATGGACCAACAGGACTTAAAATAACGATAAAATAATATTTATTAGAAGCTCTCACGCCTAAAAATGCCTCTGTTGCGATGATAAATGGCCTGATATAAAGAGAAGTCCCCTTTTTATCCGGAATCCAGTCTTTATCTACCGCGACCGCCGCTTTGATCGCTTCAACCATTAATTCTTCATCCAGATGCGGTATGCACAATCTTTCATTGGTTTTGGTCGTTCTTTTGGCATTCATGTCAGGCCTGAACAGCAAAACTCTACCTTTTTTATCTTTATACGCTTTGAGCCCTTCAAACATCTCCTGCGCGTAATGGAAAACCGCTGCAGCCGGATCAAGTGAAAGAGGCGCATATGGGACAATTTTTCCGTCATGCCATCCCTTTTCCTTAGTATACTCCATGATAAACATATGATCCGTAAAATGTTGTCCGAATCCAAGTTTATCCGGATTTGGTTTCTCCTTCGGCTGCTCTGTTTTTGTGATCGGAAAATTATAGTTCATCGTCCTTATCCCTTCTTTCGATATGTCTTCTTTCTTTTATCATAACGCTCATTTTGTTGTTCGTCAACAATTTTTTAACCATTTTTTGTTGTTTTGCACAAATTCAATCCATCCGATTTCCGAGGACTTCTTGAGCAAAACAAAAAGGGCGCTTTGGCCCTTTTTGTTTTTAATCATGTTTAAAAATGTACAAGAAAAAATTGCCTGGAGGCAAATTTTTAATTTGCACCGTAGCAGTTACAGAATATAATCACCAGCAATAAGAAAAAGAACAATAAGCTGGTGTCAATCCCTTCTCCACCTAATAATCCACATCCGTTTCCCATTTTTTTAATCACCTGCTTTTAATAAATTTTGATGTAGTATAGAATATGTCATTTTAGCAGGATGTGTTACACGTATATTATTCATTTATTTTCTCACTTTAATAAAATGCAAATTGTGCACACGATGTATTGCATTTGCTCTCACAAACGGGTATAATAATAGTGAGGTGATGATCTATGGCTAAGTCTGCCAATTTGAATATCCGTATTGACCCGGAAACAAAACAAAACGTGGAATTACTTTTCAAAAATTTTGGTATTACTGTGTCCGATGCCGTAAATATATTCCTGCATCAGTCCCTGATGGTGGGCGGCCTACCTTTCGAAATGCGCCAGCCACGCTATAACGCGGAAACAGAGGCCGCTATGTGGGAAGCGGACGACATTATCACTGGAAAGATTCAGACAAAACGTTATTCTTCTTTTCGCGAATTTGTCGCCGATATGGAGGACGACAATGACGACAATGCTGGGGTTTGAGGCGACCGCGCAATTCCGCAAAGACTTCAAACGTATAGAGAAACGCAAGTACCACCTGCAAAATTGATTTTTGAAAAGACCGCTAGACAAGCCAGCTGTTTAAATACGCTTCCTGCTGGGGCGTCAGCCGGTCAATCTTAATTTCCCAGCTTTCCAGCTTGCGTCTGGCAACGATATCGTCGATCTCAGCGGAAACATCGATGACTTTCTTTCCAATTTCCTGATGGTTTTTCAGCACATATATAGCCGACAATGCCTGAACGGCAAAACTCATATCCATAATTTCTGCAGGATGCCCGTCAGCCGCCGCAATGTTCACAAGCCTACCCTCTGCGATGATGTTGATCCACCGTCCGTTTGAAAGTTTATAGCCCATTACATTTTTACGCGTTTCCATTTTATCGGCCGCGGCGTTTTCAACGCCCTCCATATCGACTTCAACATTAAAATGACCTGCGTTACATAAAATCGCGCGATCTTTCATCTGAAGCATATGATCTACTGTTATTGTATGCTTGCAGCCTGTGGCGGAGATAAAAATATCGCCGTGGCTCGCCGCGTTCTCCATCGTCATGACGCTGTATCCATCCATCCTGGCCTCAATCGCTTTCACAGGATCGATTTCCGTTACAATCACGCTCGCTCCAAGGCTTGCCGCACGCATCGCGATGCCTCTGCCGCACCATCCATATCCCGCAACAACGACGGTTTTGCTTGCGACAATCAAGTTTGTATTGCGCATAATGCTGTCCCAGACGGATTGCCCTGTCCCGTATCGGTTGTCAAACAGATGCTTGCATCTGGCGTCATTCACCGCCACCATCGGAAAACGTAGAATTCCCTCACGCTCCATGGCCTTCAGGCGCATTACGCCCGTCGTCGTCTCTTCGCAGCCGCCAAGCACTTCTTCCCCAAGATCAGGCCTTTTATTGTGAATCATCCCCACCAAATCACCTCCATCATCGATAATGATATTGGGCTTATGGGAAAGTGTCATTTCGATATGTCTGTCGTATTCCTCCGTGCTTGATCCATACCTGGCATATACGCTCATGCCTTCGAGCGCCAAAGCTGCCGCTACGTCATCCTGGGTCGATAAAACGTTGCTTCCCGTGACTGACATCAATGCGCCGCCAGCGGCAAGAACTTTACACAGGTAAGCCGTTTTCGCTTCCAGATGAACGGACAAAGACACTTTTATATCTTGAAAAGGCTTCGTGCCAGAAAATTCTTCTTCAAGCCCTCTCAAAAGCGGCATGTTGTTTTTTACCCACTCTATTTTTTGCTGTCCAGACGGGGCGAGCGCAATATCCTTAATTTCATATGGTTTGATTTCACTCACTATTGATAAATCCCCTCTGTATAAGCTCTTGACGCATCGTAATGCCCCATCAGGCTTTCCGTCATTTTTCCGTCGACAAGGAATTGGACTTCTTCGATTTCGTCAAAGCTGCCCCTGAGAGAATTAACAATCTGACTGATAAATAAGCCTTCCTCCAGCGAACCGCCTGATAGCCCTTTACTGTCCACATCCACATATGCCGTTTTATCGCTTACTTTTATCATCCGAAACTTGATCTTATCCGTTATTGCCGTTTCGGCGCCTTTCAGTTCATCCGGCACTGAGTGAAGCATGACAAGCAGGGCTTCATACTGTTCCCCTTCCTCGCAATAAATGTTATTCCTTGTCGTGATCAGAGGCGGTATGCTTTCGTCACCCGTTTGAATATATTCGCTGCTTGCGAAATACAAAATAACCGGAAATTTCACTGTATCCGTTTTCTTCTGATCCACACATCCAAATATCAGAAACGCGGAAAGAAGGCATAAACAGCATACACTTGCGATCTTTTTCATTTTGCTTTTTTTCTCCTATCATCATTTATCATCATTTTGATCCGCTCCCCTTAAAGAGAGTGCGGCGCTTACCCGAATCTTTTGGTTAAAAGCGTCGCAAGCCCTTCGGCCAGATTTGTGATTGTTTCAATCTCTTTTCCTTCAATCATCACTCTGACCAGCGGTTCTGTTCCGGACGGCCGGATCAGTACGCGGCCCTCACCCGACATCAACTCCTCCAACCGCTTAATTTCAGCGCTAATTTCCGGATCACTTGCATATTTTTTCTTGTTCTCATTTTTAATCGCCGCATTTTTTAGTACTTGCGGATAAATTATAATCCGGTCCGCCAGCTCGGAGGCTTTCTCTCCTGACATCTTAATGGCTTTGACAAGCTGAAGTGCGGATAAGATACCGTCTCCTGTGGTAGAGTGATTTAAAAAGATAATATGGCCGGATTGTTCCCCTCCGATGATACAGCCTGTTTTGAGCATACTCTCCAAAACGTACCGGTCCCCCACAGCAGTTACATCAACACTACAGCCCATTTCCTCAATGGCTTTATGGAATCCCAGGTTACTCATGACGGTAGCCGTCACTTTATTTCCAACAAGCGCTCCGGTATCTTTGAGCATTTTGGCGCAAATGCAGATCATCTTGTCTCCGTCGATGATTTCCCCCTGTTCGTCAACTGCGATAAGCCGATCTGCGTCTCCATCAAAGGCCAGACCGAGTTCCGCTTGTTTGCTGATGACCATTTTTTGCAGCAATTCAGGGTGTGTTGAACCGCACATCGCGTTGATATTCATTCCATCGGGCTGATTCGCGAGGATGCTCACTTCGGCTCCAAGATCCGTAAATACTTTTTCTGCCACTTTATACGCTGCTCCGTTCGCGCAGTCAAGAACGATTTTCATTCCCGTTATATCAACGTCTATCGTCGCTTCCAGAAATTTAGCGTAAGTATCGAGCGCTGTTTCATCAGCTTCCAGGCAGCGGCCAAGTTTATCCCCGGTGATATGGCTATTCACATCGATGTCTCGCATAATGATGTCTTCTATCTCTTCTTCCAGATCGTCATCGAGTTTAAACCCTTCTCCGTTGAAAAATTTAATTCCATTAAACTCAAACGGATTATGCGACGCTGAAATAACAACACCGGCATCCGCCATGTAATGCGTAACCAGATACGCAATCGCCGGCGTAGGCAAAACGCCTACTTTAATGACATTTCCACCCATCGCCAGTATCCCCGCGCTGATTGCGTCTTCTATCATATCACCCGATATCCGTGTATCTCTGCCGATCAATACGATCGGTCGCTCTTTTTCTCTGCTCAATACAAATGCGCCTGCTTTACCAAGTTTAAACGCCAATTCCGGCGTCAGCTCCGAATTTGCTACGCCTCTGACTCCATCTGTTCCAAAAAGTCTTCCCATTTATAAAACTCCTTTCAACGAGTTTATTGTATCTCGTTTAACGTTATATGCACTTCCGCTGGAATTATTTCTATATTGTTGATGATTTTATTGGTTGACACAACTACCGGTACGGTATGTATGCCCGGCTCTAAACCTGTCAGGTCAACGGAAAGCATAAAATCATCTTTAGCCGTATTGCTAAGAACTGCTTCTTTGCCTACCGCTTTCAAGGTTACATTCGGTGTATTGATATACGCGCTACGCCCTTCTGTGAGTCCATTGATGTCAATTTCCGACATGTTGAAGATATACTCGGCTGTTGATATGCCTTTGATTCCGATTTTGACGCTTAAGGCTGCTCCGTTGGTTTCCACGCCTCTGGGTAGTTCTATCTTAATCGGTATCTCAGTTGTCTCTGTAATTCCACTGATGTTGATGGGCTGTCCCGTGACCAAATCAATTTTATCCAGATCAGCCTCACTGCCTCTGATCGTTATGGCTTGCGGGATATCGATGTTTGTTATTTCATATTTATCACTTACTTGCCCTGTAATTTCTACAGTGAGCGGAACCGTCTTCGTATTCAGGAGCGTCACATTTACATCAACTCTGTTGGAAGACAACTTTACATTCGGAACCGCCAGCCCCTGATCATTGAGCGCGACCGCGTCAAGTGAAAGGGCAGTGTTCGTTTTTCTGATTTGATCAACGGGCACTTCCACGCTAACGTATGCTACGGACTCCACCAGTGTTTTTGCGCCGCTTACTTCAATTTCCTTCGGCTGCAATGAAATTCTTCCGGCTTCCATATTCTCCGGAAAGGCGCCCGAAAACTGAAGGCTGACCGGTTTATAGACGGCAATCAATCGATCGATTACAACCGGAATTTTTTTTGGCTTGACTTCTACGAGACTAACCGATGGCGGTAACATCGAAATATCTACGTTAACGTCAACATAATGTTCTCCTGCCGTATATCCTAGTACATTTGCCGTGACAACAAGTTGATCTTTATTGATCTTTGAGATTTCTGATCGCTTTCCTGAAATGATGATTTCTAAAGCAGAGCTGCTCCCTTCCATAAGCGCGAGGTCGCTTTGAGCCAGCGTTTCGACTTTTAGGAGCTGTACCGGCACACTTTCAAACTTTTTCGTCGTTGTAGGATTTTCGATGGCGATGACATATGCCCAAAGCACGATTGCCAGCAACAAAGAAAGAATTTTCGTGGCATTTTTACTTCGAAACATGGTTGATCCTCCACAATATATTTTTAATTGAAGGAATCTTTTCTTCGCCGATACTGTTCAGATAAATATTTAGAAGCGTCTTTTCAACGGTCTTGATGTCTAAAAACCGAGTAAGCTTTCCATCTACAGCGATGGAGATGATGCCGGTTTCTTCTGAAACGATCAAGGCGATGGCATCTGAATTTTCTGTAATGCCAATCCCTGCCCGATGCCTGGTTCCCAGATCTTTTCCGAGCGTATTGTTCTGGGAAAGCGGCAGCACGCAGCCAGCCGCAAATATTTTATCTCCGCGCACGATCATTGCTCCGTCATGAAGCGGCGCTCCTTCGTAAAAAATATTGGCGATTAGTTCTGTAGATACTTCCGCGCAAATCGCGGTACCTGTTTCTGCAATATCTGTGAGCGCCGTTTCTCTCTCCAAAATAATCAATGCTCCGATTTTGTTTGTGGAGAAATAGTCCACAGCTTTGATAAAACAAGCCGTTAAAACTTTTGCTTTTTCTTTATCCAGCTGTCCAAAAGGCGCTTTTACGATCTTACTCCTGCCCACATATTCAAGCCCACGCCTAAGTTCCGGCTGAAATACGATGACAAGAGCCACCATCCCGAGTGTCATTGCTCCCCTCAAAATCCAGTTGAGTGTATACAGATTAAAACGGTCGGCTAAAAAAGCGGCAACAATTAAAAAAATCAGACCTTTTACCAATTGCTCCGCTCTGGTTTCTCTGATAAATTCAAGAATCTTATAAATCACAAACGCTATGATGATTACATCGATGACATCTGTAATTCCGATTCCCGAAATAATTTTGTTAATGAAATCCTGTATAAACATTTTCATTGATTTCTGCCACCAATTTCCCTATATCAACCTATGCCATGATTCATTGTACAAAAAAAAGCGCTGTTTTACAATAGAAAATCAATAAAAATCACACAAAAGCAACAAAGACGTAGTGCAATCCTTGCTTTTTTATGATATCAGGATATAGGAAACGATATTTCCGATATCCTAAAAAAAGCCGTGCCAAAAGCTTTCACTTTTGGCACAGTTCGAAACACTTCTAATGGCTCTTGCTCAAATCACGAAGTGGTTTTAATAAGCAGTCTCAAGCAATCCGTAGTCGTTATTTTTTCGCTTGTACACTACGTTTACGTTATCCGTTTCCATATTTAAGAATACAAAGAAAGTATGCTGAAGCATTTCCATTTGCAGGATTGCCTCTTCTGCAGTCATCGGTACTAAATCAAACTTCTTCGTCCTGACCACTTTCATTTCTTCCAGAGCTTCGTCGTATTCCGGAATGTCATGGAACACGAGCTCCTTGTTATCTTTATATTTCTTCTGGAGTTTTTCTTTAAATCTGGACATTTGCGACGAGAGTTTCTCGACAATACGATCGATTCCAACGTATGCGTCGACAGCGTTTTCTTCCGCTCTGAAAATCATCCCCTTTGCATTGATGGTTGCTTCTATTTTTTGTTTCCCTCTTTCCATCGAAATCATTACATTCGCGACGATATCATTTGAAAAATACTTACCAAGTTTTTCAAATTTCTTTTCAATGGTATCTTTTAGATGGTCACTGGCGCTAAAATTCTTACTTGTTATAATAACTTTCATTTTAACGACTCCTCCTTACTGCATTTTTTATTCGCTTATTTCATTATTATAGCACTCATTCCATAAAATCTCCAGCGCTTTTTTAAAGCAGAATAGAGCGGCCGCTCAGCTGACCTGGTCTTTGCCCCCACATTTGCCTTACCGGCTTTGCCGGAGGACTTATTACTAGACTGCGCCATGATCACCGCCGCCTTGCGGACCGGCTTACGTGGATCCTTTTGCCCGCAGCTGGCATGGATTTTCAACCACAGACCTGAGTGGCCGCTTTATTCTGCTCTATATTCTATTTTGCTCTGCAAATTGTTTGCTCCTGATGCAAAACAAATCAACCGTACTTCCGATGCGCCGGCGTTAAGCAGTGTGTTGCTGCATGCGTCAGCCGTGCTTCCGGTTGTAAAGATATCATCTACCAGTAAAATTCTTTTCCCCTCGATACGTTTTTCAGCGCCAGGGGCAATCGAAAAAGCATTTTCCATATTATTGCGCCTCTCTTCGGGACGCAGTCTGCTCATCGCCGGCGTTTTTGCTGTTCGCAGCAGCAGCTTACCGGAATGAGGTGTACATAGAAGCTCAGCCAAGTATTTTGCAATGATTTCCGCTTGATTATAGCCTCTCTTTTTCTGCTTTGCTCTATGCATTGGTACGGGAAGAATTAAATCTACAAGCAGATCTTCTTCCGCAGCAACTCTGTCCGCCATGATTTCCGCAATCTTTCTGCCGATATATGACTTGCCGCCATACTTAAACGAAAGCAACAAGTCTCTTTCGTAAATTCCATATTGAACGCACGCGTATCCTTTTTCAAAAAAATGCCCGGTGTCTCTGCAATCTATGCAAAAATCGTGAATGTAACTGTCTTGCAGGATTTTTCCGCACTTTTGGCATGTCCTGCCGTTTGTCCAGTGAAAAAGCCGTATACATCGATCACACAGTGCATAGGGCCTGCTTTGGTCGATAATACTGCCGCAGGCTATGCAATAAATATTCGAAGGAAAGATTAGTTCAAGGCAATTTTTTATGTTAAGATGCATCATACCCTGCCTAAAAAAGCCTTCAGCCGGCAGTCTAGTCCGCTGAAACGTTCGGTAATCCTGTTGTTATCGATCATTGCGTTCAATTTATTCTCGGATCCCACCAGTATCACAGCTGTCTTTCCTCTTGTGACAGCCGTATACAAAAGGTTTCGCGTGGCCAGCACGGCGGGGAACCACGAAACTGGCATGACAACAACCGGGAATTCACTTCCCTGGCTCTTATGCACTGTGATTGCATACGCGATTTCCAGTTCATCCAGCTGTGAAAAATCATATACCACATACTTGTTTTCGTCAAAAACAACCGTAACTTCTCCGTTTTCTTTGTCTATTTTTTTAATAAAGCCAATGTCTCCATTGAAAACACCCTGCCCTTCAGTAAAATCGTCAAGTTTCTTCCATGTGAGCTGATAATTGTTTTTAATCTGCATGACCTTATCATTTTCCCTGAAAAGGCGATCCGCAAACTTCTTTTCTTCCAGATTTTCCGTCGGCGGATTTAACACGCTCTGCAATTCCATATTTAAACAGATGCTTCCCAAAAGTCCCTTTCGGACCGGCGTCAACACCTGGATGTCCCGCATTGGCACACAATCGTTGTAATAATCGGGGAGGCGCTTTACACAAAGCTCCTTAATGGTCTTCAGCATTTCTTTTTCGCTGCTCATTCGCATTAAGAAAAAATCTTTCTCTTTTTCGTTACAGTACGGATACTCCCCTTTGTTGATCTTATGAGCGTTTACGACGATCAGACTCTCCTTTGCTTGCCTGAAAATTTCTGTAAGTTTGACCGAATAAATGATCTCACTCGCGATCATATCTCTAAGGATATTCCCTGCCCCGATCGAAGGCAGCTGGTCCGCATCTCCCACGATGATGAGCCTCGTCCCTATGGAAATTGCGTTGACCAGACCATTCATCAACATGAGATCGATCATCGAAGCTTCATCGATAATGATTGCGTCGAACTCAAGTTGATCTTCCTCGTTTTTTCCGAACCGCATCATTTCTTCACTTTCTGAATAATAATATTCCAAAAGTCTGTGTATGGTTGAAGCCGGATGTCCTGACGTCTCTGTAATCCTTTTTGCGGCCCTTCCTGTAGGCGCTGCAATCGCGGTCGAAAGGTCTGCGTTATGTAAAATGTTGATAATCGTATTGATAATCGTCGTTTTCCCAGTCCCAGGCCCCCCTGTTATGATGGAAACACCGCTCGCCAGCGAGCTCTTCACAGCATATTTTTGTTTTTCTGAAAGGAAAATGCCCGATTGTCTTTCAGTAATTTGGATTAATTCATCGATGTCTGCGCTAATGGGTTTTAAGGATGCCGTATCCAGCGCGATCAGTTTCTTGCAGATGTTCTGCTCCGCCATATAATACGACATTAAAAAAACGACCGGCCGGCCCTCCAGGTTTTCAATCTGCACAGACCCCGAAAAAGCCATCTGCGTCAGAACATCAGAAACCTGCTCCGAACTTATGTCCATGAGCTCCGCCGCTTTTTCACAGAGCATATTTCGCGGCAAAAAGGTATGCCCTTCTCCCACATAATGCCATAGCGTATAAAGCGTTCCGCATTCTATCCGATGTTCATCATCACGCGGAATGCCCATCCGTTCCGCAATATTATCAGCTTTTCTGAAGTTAATTCCAAAAACGTCTGAAGCCATGCGGTATGGATTGGCTTTTACCTCTTCGATTGTATCCGCTCCGTACACTCTATACAGTTTCATCGCGTAATCTGATGATATGCCAAACTGCTGAAAATACAACGTGATCTCAGCAAATTCACGATGGGCCGCAAATGCTTCCGCAATGCATTCCGCCTTTTTTTCACCGATGCCGGATACCTCCGTCAGGCGATGAGGTTCCTCTTCAATGATCCGAAACGTATCAGCGCCAAACTTTCGTACAATAATTTGGGCTGTTTTCTTGCCGATGCCTTTTAACAACCCTGAAGACAAAAACCCTTCGATGCCTTCCGCGGAGGTCGGCATGACCTCTTGATGGGAAGCAAAAACAAACTGTTCACCGTAAGAAGGATGTGTTTTCCAGTCTCCTTCCAGCATAAATTCGCGGCCCAATACCGGCCCCAAAAAAGATCCTACTGCAGTAAACTGTTCCTCTTTGTTCTCAACGACCGCGATCGTGTATCCATTGTCTTTATTTTGAAAAATAATTTCCGCAACTTTGACTTGCTTTTGCTCCATATTGGTTATTCTTTCACTCTATACAGCTTTCGATTATCAAGCGTCCACACACGGTCGCTAAAATCGCCGGGCTGCGTTGCTTCGATCGCTTCGTGCATATCATACATGCGCGCGTCGATTATGTCGAGGTAATGCAGAATTTCCGCTTCTGGGAAAAGCGGTCTTTTCGGGCTTCCGAATTCCGGTTCATAATGGTGGGATAAAATCATATGCTCAAGCATAATTGCTTTCTCTCTCGGAAAGTTTAATTCTTCCGTAAGCCGATCGATGGAGATAATGCCTTGGATGATATGGCCGAGCATTTGCCCGGTAAAAGAATATCCGGAGGCTATACCCAGTTCATTGGATTCAATTTCATTTAATTTTTCTATATCGTGCAGGATCACGCCGGCCATGACCAGATCTGGGTTAAGATTGCTGTAAACCTCGCAGATCTTTTCTCCTGTAAGCAGCATTCGTTTAACGTGATAAAGAAGCCCGCCCAGTTCCGCGTGATGATTTTTGTGAGCCGCGGGGTAATAAAGCAGTTTTTCGCAGTTATCGTTTAAAAGCCTTACGCACAATGCCCTAAGGTCCGCATCCTTCATTGCCTCTGCTTTTTGCATGATGAAATCAAACATGTCTTCGCCTTTTTCCGGTGCAGACCTGATAAAATCAGATAGTTCAAGCTCATCTGAAATTACCCGTTTTCGGATTCGGCCGATCCGAATCTGCTTCATTCCGTTCCATTCGGTCACGATTCCTTTGATCTTTATGATATCGCCTTCCCCGATGAGATTTAGCGAAGGAAGCTCTTCATCCGCCACATCCCACTTCTTTGCGGAAACCTCGCCCGTCGAATCGGAAAGCATCAAATCCAGATATTGCTTCTTATTGGCTCCGATTCTGACCGCAATCATCTTGACCATAAAAAAATCCTGTATTTCCTGTTCCGGTTTCAGTCCGGTTACGTATATTGTTTTCATTCCATACTATCCCCCATTCCGTTATTAGTATAGCTTTTGGAAGAGAACCTGTCAAGTTATTGTTTTACAAATTTTCCCATTTATCCTCTAAATCTAACCGTTTTGCCCTGAATGAAAGAAAACATTTGATGACCAGGAAAGTTTTGGGTATACTATAAGACAGCAAATAATAAACGCCTTGTGCAATGGATCATATGGTAATTAGATCATATGTTAAGTATAACATATAGGAGGACTTTTATGTCAGAGCTTGGTTTTATTCGTGTGGCGTCAATCACGCCTAAGCTCATCGTCGCTAACACAGAATACAATAAAACAGAAATCATAGAATGTCTGCAAACCGCAGACAAATCCGGATGCGGCATCGCTGTGTTTCCTGAACTTTGTATTACGGGCTCGACCTGCGGGGATCTTTTTCACCAGCGTTTTTTATACCAACAATCACTGGCAAGTCTCAAACACATCGTATGCGCGACGGAGAATTGTTCCATCGCGGTTATTCTGGGGCTTTACATTGAACACGAAAGCCTTCGCTTCAACTGCGCCGCGCTGATACAAAAAGGGCAGATTAAAGGAATCGTTCCGAAAATGGTCATTCCTGACGTACAGTCACGATGGTTTTCTTCCGGAAGCGCGTTTTGTGAACGAATTTGTACTGTCAGACTTCTTGGAGAGGATATCCCTTTTGGCCGTCTCCTTTTTAAAGACGAAACATCCGGAGTCGCAATTGGCATTGAAGTCGGTGAGGATCGATGTCAGCCGGTTTCACCCGGCTTACTGCTTGCGCTTAACGGGGCGCAAATCCTCACAAACCCGTCTGCTGAATATGATGTCGCCGGGCGCTCAGATTTCAAGCGAAATTTCATAGCAATTGAAAGCGCCAGGCTGGTCTGTGGATACGCAATTTCTTCCGCGGGCGTCCATGAATCAACCACCGATTTTGTTTTCAGCGGACAAAACCTCATTGCGGAAAATGGCAATATGATTGCGGAAAGCAGTCGGTTTACAAGAAACTCCAACGTGCTGTACGGAGACTTAGATTATGAACTGCTGAACATCGAAAGAATGCGAGGCAGTCACTTTTCCGATATGTACGGCTTTACGGACAAGACGACCGTTACTTCTGTAACCCTTCAGCCGCTTTCATTGTTTAACGCACAAAAAAATACGCTTATGCGTTTTTACCCTAAAAATCCATTTTTACCCAAGCAGCCTGAACGGTTACCTGAAAGATGTTCTGAAATATTCGAAATCCAATGCGCCGGACTGGCAAAACGGCTTGAACATACGAAGGCAGCCAGAACAGTGATCGGCATTTCCGGTGGTCTTGATTCCACGCTCGCGCTGCTTGTCTGCGTGGCCACACATATGCTTCTGGGAAAGAATCCGGATGAAATCGTCGCTCTCACCATGCCTGGTTTTGGCACCACCGGAAAAACCTATCAAAACGCACTGGCTCTGATGCAATTGCTTGGAACCACCATTCGAGAGATTTCCATCAAGGATTCTGTCTCGCAGCATTTCAATGACATCGGGCATGATGCGAACATTCACAATGTAACCTATGAAAACGCGCAGGCCAGAGAGAGAACACAAATTTTGATGGACGTCGCCAACCAGGAAAACGGACTTCTGATTGGCACCGGAGATTTATCCGAATCAGCGTTGGGGTGGTGTACGTTTAATGGTGACCATATGAGTATGTACAGCGTCAATGCGGGCGTTCCCAAAACATTGATACGCCATATCATAAAGTGGGTAATCGATACGAAGTTAACCGGCGACGTACAAAATGAGAATTTCAGCGCTGACAACGCGCTCCTCGCAAAGACGCTGCAAGACGTATTGGATACGCCAATCTCTCCGGAACTTCTGCCGCCCGATCAAAACGGAGAAATCGCGCAAAAAACGGAGGAATCCGTGGGCCCTTATCCTTTGAACGATTTTTTCATTTTCCATACGGTTCGGTTTGGCATGCGTCCGGACAAACTATTCTTTTTGGCCAAGCATACGTTTGAAGATGAGTACCCGGACGAAATCATCAAAAAATGGCTCATCGTTTTTTACAAACGATTTTTCAGTCAGCAATTCAAGCGAAACTGCATGCCGGAAGGACCAAAAGTCGGTTCTGTCGGACTCTCACCTCGAGGGGACTGGATCATGCCAAGCGACGCAGACTGGAATATGTGGATTAAGGAAATCAATTAACTTCAGAATTTTAAGATAAATAAGTTCGCAGCTTTCCTAAAACTTCATCAAAATCAAGCGGTTTGCCTATGTGACCATTCATTCCGACATCCAAACATCTTTCAACATCCTCACGGAACACATTTGCCGTCATTGCGATTATGGGTATATTTTTAGCTTTTTCCGTTTCCATCGCCCGGATGTTTATCGTTGCCGTGAGCCCATCCATTTCGGGCATTTGTAAATCCATGAATATCAAATCATACCGCTCCGGGGAGGCGCTAAACATCTGTACCGCCTGTGCTCCGTTGACTGCGCAATCCACTTCAATCTGTGTTGGTTCAAGCAACGCCAGCACAATTTCACGATTGATCTCCACATCTTCAGCTAATAAGATACGGCGCCCGTCAAAGGAAATTTTTTCATCTGCTTTTGCGTCTTTTTCATCCTTCTTCCCTGTAACATTAAAAAATTCATTCACAATTTCCTCGATTGTTGAAGGGAATAGAGGTTTTTGAAAAAACTTGCTGACACCCGCTTCTTTTGCCTCCGCTGCAATCGTGCTGCCGTCGCCGGCTGACATCATAACCAGGACAGTATCACCTTTATCCGGCATTCTTTTTTTAAGTTTAGCTGACAGCTCTATCCCATCCATACCGGGCATTTTCCAATCTATAAATATCAAGTTGTACTTGCCTTTTTGATCGAATAACGTAAGCGCCTGCTCACCACTCTCTGCAGTATCGCAGGTGGCGCCGAATTTATTAACAATCCCTTTAAAGTCATCCACAATATATTTGTCATCATCCACAACCAAAATATGGAGGTTCTCCCACTTTATTTCTTGGCGCGTAAAACTTTGTTCCTTTGTTTCGCCACGGCGCAGCTTGGCAGTGAAAGAAAACACCGCTCCCCTGCCAAGCTCCGATTCAACCCATATTGTACCGCCCATCATTTCCACTATGCTTTCAGAAATCGAAAGGCCCAATCCCGTACCACCGAATTTCCGTGATATATTATTCTCAGCTTGTTGGAAAGGTTGGAACAATTTGGATTGCTGCTGCGGACTTATGCCGATCCCCGTGTCAGATATGGCAATCTTGATTTGACAAACTCCGTTTTCCTCTCCCAAATAATATGTTTTTACGTATATCCAGCCGTTTTCCGGCGTGAACTTTATCGCGTTCCCTAAAAGGTTTGTTATAACTTGTGCCAGTCGCTGGTCGTCGCCGACCATCCTCTGCGGAATTTCTCTATCCACATATACTGAAATCTTGTGATTCTTTTCTTCCACACGGTAACCGATTACGTTTACAACTCTTTTTAGCATTTTCTCAAAATCAAACTCCGCCATAGAAAGCTCGAACTTACCGGATTCAATTTTAGAGACATCTAAAATATCATTTATTATCCCAAGGAGGTGCTTTGACGCATCTTTAATCCGTACAAAGCTACGATCCTTCTGTTCCATGTCCACAGCGGCTTCCCCAATGTTGGTCATTCCGATTATAGCGTTCATTGGTGTGCGTATCTCGTGGCTCATGTTGGAAAGAAATTCGCTTTTGGCCCTTGACGCCGCTTCCGCGATCAACACCTGCTCTTCAAGCTGCTTGGTGCGTTGTTTTACAGTCGTTTCAAGTATTTCATTCATTTGCGTGGTTGCCTCAAAGCGGTTCGTGTACTTGCGGGCCAGCACAAAAGCCATGCAGAGCATAAGCAACGAAAAGCCATAACGTGTGAGCAAGGCGCCGGTACGCAAGAAAACCAAGTCCAACATGTCAAAAACAGCTGTGCAAAAAACGATCACCATTGGGACAAAGATATTGCCGAGCTCCGTTTGTTTCAAGCTCGACAAAAATAATTTCCAAAAGATGGGCGGCCCGCCGTCCGTTCCTTCCTCTTTACACCGCATCCTGATGTTCTTGACAAAAGTATAGACGAGGACATACCCGACGATATAAAGAATATAGACGCCGCCGAAAATCTGCCAAACAGAAAGCAGGTCGCCGGCAAACCAAATCGTGGAAAGGCATTGCAACACAATCAACACAACGCAGGAAATTCCATAAGCGATCGTGACCCATTTCGCTTTGCCAAAGTTAAGATTTTCCAAAAATACGCCGAAGGCAAATGAAAAGAGGTAAAGCGCGGCATATTCAATACGTTGCGTGATAGCTGTGTCATCGAAAACGTGATAGATAACCGAACTGCGAGCAAAATAATAAGCTGCGAGCAAGCTCGAAAATATGCCGAACAAAAGGTTATACAGGTCGGCTTTCCGTAAAAAATATAAAAGCACATGGTAGAACCCTAAAAAAATAAAAACCGTACATAGCGCAACCGTCAAAAAATTTGTGCCGGCGCTGGATATTTGGGTGTAGTTGCCAATGTAATAAGGCCCTGTATAATACAAGCCGGTATAATCGCTGCTGCGTGATCCTATAATGTGAATAACGAGATGATTTACGCCTTCGTTGAGGAATCTTTTATCAAAAGGGATGCTGACACCCCTTTGGCTTTTAAAAGATGTAATTTGATTCTCCGCGTTCAGGTATATTTGTTTGGCAATGAGTTCCCCATTGATATAAATTTCCCAGTTTTCACCGATCCCGGCCAAATACATGCCCGGTGCAATAGGGTTGTCACCATAAAGGCTGTCGATTTTTTCTCCGCTCAGCTCGAAAGGGATCAGTATTGTAAAATCTTCAAGTTTGCGCTCCTTGAGTGATAAAAATTCGGAAGGGACGTGCGAATATGCGCTTGGGGCCAGCCTGCTCATGCGAATATCGAGGCTATGATTCGCCGGCAACTCCAAGTCCCAGTCTGTTCGTTCAGGGTTAAGGGACGCGTAAGCAGGCTCATAGCCATTTTTAACATAGGCAGGAAAAGCTGTTAAGTCCGTGTACATGGAATCTGTTGCGGCAGAACCCCCACTTCCCAAGCTAAAGAAGAATACTGCCGCAACAGCAATTACGGATATGAGCGCAAGCCAAACGAATATGTTCTTCCGCATAAAGATAATCCCTCCCTGGACACAAATAATTCAACTCAAAAAGAATCGTTATTACGGGACCGCGGCAATCAATACGCGCGCGCGTCAATGTCCTCTTGCGTGATGGTTTCCGCATCAAAGGTTTCTTCCTCCACATAAACGAGCTTATCGAGCGTTTCTCCATTTTCTAATTGCTGAATGATTGCCTCCACGCGGGGGCCGTGCAGCGGATTGCATTCAACATTATAATTAATCTTGCCTTTAAGGGTGGCCTCTAATCCCGCATGCGTCGCATCAAAAGAAATGATCGTGACGTCGCCGTTTACGCCGTACGTCTTCTTAGCCACATCCATCGCATCCATTGCGCCGAACGCCATATTGTCGTTTTCGCAATACAAAACATCGATTCTATCATATTGCTTTAAAACATACTCCATGACCTCTTTGCCCTTCACTCGCGTAAAATCGCCCGAAGCGCGATACACCACCTCCCAACCCAGGTTTCTATCGACCCCAGCCTGAAGGCCTTCCGTGCGGCCAATCTGTGCAGACGACCCCATGCTCCCTTGCAAATGTACGATCTTCAGGTCTGCCTTATCCTTGAATTTTGTTTCCATCCATGCAATAGCGGCGTCTCCTTCCTTGCGGAAATCGGAACCGAGCCAGCAGGTATAGAGGCTGTCGTCCGATGTTTTGATCATCCGGTCGACAATGATGACCGGAATACCAGATTCCTTGGCCTCTTTTAACACATCGTCCCAACCTTCCTCAGTTGTGGGCGCAAAAACGATATAGTCAACCTCTTGCGCGATAAACTCCCGGATGGCTGCAATTTGATTCTCCAGTTTTTGCTGAGCGTCTTTTAAGATCAATTTATACCCATTTTCCTCGTTGAAAGTTTCTCTCATAGATTTTGTATTTGCGAGGCGCCAATCGGACTCTGCACCGACCTGTGAAAAGCCGATGACAAGCAATCCATCATTATTTCCCGAAGGATTGTCGGAGTTATCGTTTCCCCGATCGCACGCTGTGAGCGTCAGCGCTAATAAGCATAAACAAATCGTTAAAATCTTTTTCATTCGATATCTCCTCCTACAAAAAACATATCTCTTTAATAGATTATATCATGTTTACATGATATAATCTGCCATCTTTGCCGTAGGCAAAGGGTCATAAATTATAATGTCCGCTACGGACATTATATCATAAAATCTTCCTGACGCTGATAGATATTATTTTCTAAGCATTTTTCTTCAAGGTGAGCTACCCAACGCTAAAGCATTTGAGCTTCCTGTTTCATAAGCAATAACTTGCAGCTTACCATAACTAAATTTATCGTATACGTTTAAACGCTAAACCTTCGTACATCCTGACTTCGTTGCCACGTACCAAACGGTTATGCTCCGACCAGTTAGTCCGGTCAGTCTCGCGTCTGCCGTATGCGTTTTGTTCCTCAATCAGCTTACAAAGGCGTTCCATTGCCAGCTTTTTGTTCATATGCTGGCTGCGTTCATCGGTGGATATCGCGGAAATTCCCAGCGGCAAATAGGTCGCCCGAACGCCTGTCTCAACCTTATTGACGTTCTGCCCGCCTTTGCCTCCGCTCCTGAACGTATCAAAACGAATCAAGTTGCTGTCAAGGGTTGTGTTGTCAAAATTTTTAATAGGACTTACGTCAATAAACCAGTTTTTGCGCTTATGATTTGGTCTAAACGGACTTTGACATATCCATTTTACAGTGCCTTCCAGAAAGCTCAAATCGTGTTTACTCTCTACTACAACACTTTTATAGCAGCCTTCCCGTAAACCTTTTGTCGTTTGCCTTATTGCTGTGTCATCAAATTCCTGACAAAGCGCGTGCGCGAATTTTCCAACTGCTAATTCACATTCTATCGGGCCCTGCCCGGAACTAATTTGTAATTGCATATCTTACTCCGCTGCCTTGAAGTTAAACAGCGGCCTGATCGTCTTTACGATGTCCGCTGTATCTCCAATATTGGCGATGATCTCGTCCATTGGTTTGTACGCAAAGGGCGCTTCGTCTAAAGTGCTGCGGTTCACGGTCGATGAATAGATGTCCTTCATCGCCTTTTCGTACTGTGTGAGCGTAATGCTCTCCTTTGCGGCAGAACGGCTCATGATACGGCCAGCGCCATGCGGAGCCGAACAATTCCAGTCTTCATTACCCTTGCCGGTACAAATAAGGCTTCCGTCGCGCATGTTCATCGGAATCAGCATACGCTCGCCCTTTTTCGCCGAAATCGCGCCCTTTCGCAGTATCATGGCATCTAAATCTATGTAATTGTGGATAGTCGTGAATTGTTCGACAATCTTAAATTTCACGCGTTTTTCAAGCTCTTTGACAATGGCTTTGCGGTTCAGGTCGGCATAATGCTGTATGATGCCCATGTCGTGCAGATAATCGCTTGTCAGCGGCTCTTCCAGATACGCCAATACTCTGTCTGCGCCTTTACCCTTGCGGTTCAGGTTATCAGCGGCGATATTCTGATAATAATCGCACACCTGTTTGCCGAGGTTCCGGCTCCCTGAGTGTATGACGAGGTAAAGTTGGCCTTCGTTATCCTTACCCAGTTCGATGAAGTGATTTCCGCCGCCAAGAGTGCCTATAGAGAGCGTTGCCCTGTTTAAATCCATATGCTTGGCGCAGCGTAATGCCGTCAGGTCAATCTCGTCATTGAAATGATGGGGCTCTGGGCGAATATCAAAACCTGATGGGATATACTGATGGATCGCCTTGTCAAGCTGCCTAAGTTCCACACGTTTATCTTTGAGCAGCACGGTTTCCATGCCGCAGCCTATGTCCACGCCCACAAGGTTGGGGACGATTTTGTCGGTAATCGTCATGGTCGTGCCGATGGTACAGCCCATACCTGCGTGAGCGTCCGGCATGATGCGGATTTTACTGCCGCCCATAAACTCCTGTTCCAGCAAGTGCTCGATCTGGGTGATGGCGCTCTGTTCGGCGGTGTCGGTGAATACCTTGGCGGTATTGTATTTTCCTTTTAATTCGATCATTTTTCTCCTCTCAAATTACTCTTTAATTATCGTCAATCTCAGCCATCTTCAATACCTTTCGTTGCTAGGCTCTTTTTTGCTTTTCACCTTTATCAAAATAGTAAGGATAGCCGTTGCCAAAGAGAACACAAATGTTAATGTCAATGCGTTTATAAAAAGTATTATGCTGTTATGCCCTGTTGTAAAAACAGTCTTGGCAATTTCGTCATTATACGCTTGGAGAAATGCGATTACCTCTTCGCTGTCCCCAGTATTTATTTCGAAATTCTTGAGTTCATCTATCAAGGAATACTCATCTGACATAGCTTCGGATATATATATAATTTCCTGCATACTTTTTATTCCCATCACCCCTGTAGAAATAATAAGAATCATTGTAATGCAGGCAGAAAAAAGTGCCAACGTTTTCATTAGCTTCATCATTATAACCCTTTCAATTTTACACTCCCCAATGAAATTCTTTATATAGCTCTTCTTTTATTCAAGCATTTCCAACACTCATCGTCAATTTGCGATAGACTCTAACCTCTTCGTACAGAAAAAACAAGTCATAACGCAAGCAATTTTCTAAAGCCAACCAGCCTTGTTAACACAGCCTTGTCAAAACTGTTGACAGTGATAATTAAATATAGTAATATCTAATTATAAGAAGGCGTTGCCAGTAAATGGTTAGCCCTCAGAGATTTGGTTAAAAGAATAACCGCCTCGTTTGGAACCAGGGCGGTTATTTCTTTTTATTTCTAAAGCGTATTGCTATATCAATAACACCTATAACTACAAGGCAGAAAGCAAAAAGCTCCGCATATGTAACCATAAGCAGCCCTCCTTTCCGAGGGCAAGAAAACCCTCTAAATAAGAGGACTAACCGCCTACCGTAACGGCAACGTCTGCCTATATTTTAAAGCATCTGGTATATTTTGTCAAACGAAAAAATCCGAATACGAAAAGGTGATCGCTGCACTATAACGATGACTATAAAGAACCTGATGTTATTTATCGTATTATTGATGACGGCCCTAATGAATTGTTAGAGTATGGCATCTGTTTCAATCCTTCAAACAACAACCGTAAACCATAATCAAATTGCTCGTCAAAATCATTCGGCATAATGAGTAATAATCTATCTTCTGGAGAAAAACTCACAGCTAATTCTTTGAATTTCTTACCCGTTATCATTTTTAATCTGTATTCGTCTGCGACAAAAGATAGGACATAATTATTAAACATATTAGATACGGTTGCTACGTTTTCAGGATTAACGCCAAAAGCAAGAAGTGCATTGGCAACCGCCCGAATAATATTTATTCTTTTAGGCGTATAAGGGATAGAGTTTTCAAATATTGCTACGCTGTCACGGACAGTAAGTAATATTCCACGAAATTGGTTGAAAATATCTGACAAAAATTTTAGAGGAATAGTAATATCGGAAGGTATAGAAATTTTATCACACAGCATTTCCGATATTGCCCCGTATAATTCAGCTTTGTCTTTGAAGTGCCAATATAATGAAGCCGCTTTAATATTCAATTCTTTCGCTAACAATCTCATTGTCAAGCCTTCTATGCCATCGCGGTTAAGAATTTCTATCGATTTTTGCACAATAAAATCTTTCGTTAAAGCCATTTCACACCGCCTTAAAATATTTGTAAAATCTATTGACGCTAACAGCGTTAGGTGATACAATTAGCCTAACACTGTTAGTGTACTATATAACGGATAGAAAATCAATAGGGGGAATTAAAATTATGTCATATATGAAAAATTCTCGCGTAAAGAAAGATATTGCGATTACGGGGTTCATGGCTAAATGGTATAACAAAAACAGTAAGGCTCGACTTTCGGATTTTGTCAAAGTCGCGGAGATTATTACAGCAAAAACACCCGAAGGTTCAAAAGTGCTTGAAGTCGCGCCCGGTCCGGGATATTTGTCAATCGAACTCGCCAAGCGCGGATTTGACGTAACCGGCGTAGAACTCAGCGCGGACTTTGTGGAGATTGAAAAGACGAACGCCGCCGAATCGAATGTTGCGGTTAATTTTCAGCAAGGCAATGCCTCCGCATTACCAATCGCGGATGAAGCCGTTGACTTCATTATCTGCATGGCGGCATTCAAGAACTTTTCAGAACCACAAAAAGCCCTTAACGAGATGTACCGCGTTCTAAAACCACAAGGTATCGCGCTTGTAATAGATATGAACCGTGAAAACACCAGCGCGGATATTGAGGAAACAATGCGCGATTTTCCCGAAATGAAAGGGTTTGATCGGTGGTTTGTCAAGTTATCATTTAAGACACTTCTAAAAAAAGGAGCATACAACCAACGGGAGTTTGAAGAATATATATCACATACGATGTTCCCCAAACACGAAATAACCAAGCATGGTATAGGTTTTCATATTTGGTTGTATAAATAGCTATACCTGATAAAAGGGCCAACCGTCTACCGTAAGCAGATCACTCTCGATTTCGTGCAATTCCGGGAAAGCGCCCTTGTGGATGAATGAAATAAGATTGTCACCTCATTCATATTCTTCGGAGTTATATTCCATTATATACGATTTCGAGATTGAGAGATCATACTTCACACCAAACCCAGTAGATACCCATATCCCTCGTCCTCCATGCGCTCCTTTGGTATAAAGCGCAGCGACGCACTGTTAATGCAGTAGCGCAGGCCGCCAAGCTCCTTCGGGCCGTCTTTGAAAACATGCCCGAGATGAACGTCTCCCTGTTTGCTTCTGACCTCGATGCGTTCCATTCCGTGCGTATAATCAGAAAGCTCCGTGACCAAGCCGTCGTATATAGGCTTGGAAAAGCTCGGCCAGCCGCAACCCGACTCAAATTTATCAGTTGATATGAACAGCGGCTGGCCGGTTGTAATATCCACATAGATGCCCGGTTCGAATTTATCAAAATACTCGTTGCGGAAGGGTGGCTCGGTTGCGTTATTCTGGGTGACCTCAAACTGGATATCGGTAAGTGTTCGGCGAAGCTCGTCTTTTGTCTTTTTACGGTAAAGCGTGGCATTATCAACCGCTCGCCGCGCTTTTTCAAACTTTGCACCCTCGATGTGGCAATAGCCGCCCGGATTTTTATCCAAGTATTTTTGGTGATACTCCTCGGCGGGGTAGAAGTTATCCAACGGCTTTACCTCAATCATAACTGGTTTGTCGTAGCTCTCTTGCAGCGGTGTGATGGAGCTAAGTATGATATTCTTGTCCGCCTCATCGATATAGTAGACACCGGTACGGTACTGTGTCCCTACATCGCCGCCTTGACGATTAAGGGACGTCGGTTCAATTGCATCATAGAAAAGCTCTAACAAAAATGCCAAGCTGACCTTAGTTGGATCATACTCGACCTTAACCGCCTCAGCGTGGCCGGTATCACGGCGGCAGACCTCCTCATAGGTCGGGTTTGCAGTGTATCCATTCGCGTAGCCGACCAAGGTGGACCCAACACCCGGTATGAGCGAAAGATACTTCTCCGCACCCCAAAAGCATCCGCCGGCAAGATAGATTGTCTTCATATTTTCATCATCCTCCTCTACCGATATTAACTCCGCATCGGTGTTTTCCTTATTATTCAAGTTCCACAAAATGTTTTATAACAATACGATGTGGGTACAGGTAACTTTGAATATTCTTCTTGTTCAGACGTGTATTCATAAGGATTGTTCAGAACACGAAGAAGTTTATTCGTCATGTCTATATCGCCCTTTTCAGCAGCGCCCAATACTTCTTCAACTCGATGGTTTCTTGGAATAATATTAGGATTATGGCTCTTCATAAGAGCTTTGATTTCATCTTTTGAATTTGCCTGTTCGCAAAGACGTTTTTGCCATCGAGCATCCCAATTAAGAAAATCAGGCCTGAAAAATAGATCCTTGTCATCTTTCTTATCCAATGTTAAAGAGCGGAATGTATTCGTAAAATCTGACTGATATTGCTGCATTAGTTGTAAAAGATCCTTGATCAATAATTCATCTCCTGCTTCATTATTATACAATCCCAGCTTCGCCCTCATTCCTTTAAGCCAATGATTCTGATATAAATCCCAGAAATTTGTAATCTCTTCTTGCCCAAGCCTAACAGCCTCATTTTGATCATCATGTAAAAGCGGCAACAAGGTTTCCGCAAAACGTGCTAAATTCCAAGCAGCCATTTTAGGTTGATTTTCGTAAGCATAGCGGCCGTGCGTATCAATGGAACTAAAAACAGTAGCAGGATGGTAAGTGTCCATAAATGCACATGGGCCATAGTCAATTGTTTCACCGCTAATGGCCATATTATCTGTATTCATCACACCGTGGATAAAGCCAACCAACTGCCAGTTGGAAATTAAAGACGCCTGTCGTTTTACCACTTCTTTTAGCATTAGCAGGTATTTGTTTTCAGATGATACAAAGCTTGCGAAGTGGCGCGCTATGGTATAGTCCGCTAAACTGCGAACGTCTTCTGTCGTGCCAAAATGAGAAGCATATTCAAATGTTCCTACTCGAATATGGCTTGCCGCAACACGTGTTAAGATTGCTCCGGGAAGGCTTTTTTCACGCGCTACAGCTTCTCCTGTTTCTACGACCGCTAAACTCCTTGTTGTCGGAATCCCCAAAGCGTACATGGCCTCACTAATGATGTATTCCCGTAACATAGGGCCCAAGGCGGCTCGTCCATCACCACCTCGAGAGTATGGAGTTCGCCCGGAGCCTTTGAGTTGAATGTCAAAACGCTCCCCGGAACTTGTTATCTGTTCTCCAAGAAGTAGGGCACGTCCGTCGCCTAACATAGTAAAATGCCCAAATTGATGTCCAGCATATGCCTGTGCCAAAGGCTCTGCTCCTTCTGGAATTACATTTCCAGCAAAGACTTCTGGTTGTAGAGGTATTCCTAAAGAATCCGCTAATGAATTATTAAAAATGACCAGCTTTGCGGTGCGCACAGGGGTTGGATTTTGTTTAGTAAAAAAGAGCTTTGGCAGCTCAGTATAGCTATTATAAATGTTCCACTTTTCTTTTTGCAGTTTTCTCATCCTTTCGCTTTAACGTTATTTCAATATATTTTAGTATCTACTTATTTTTAATGTTTTATGTTGCATTTTTATTATAATTCTCGCTTACTTATGAGTAGATTCACTTTCCATATTTATCACAAATGGCTTTCGCTGCTGCGCCAACTTTTTCCCGCAGCCCTGCCGCCTAAAGTATGTTTCCATCGTAGTTTCTTCATCCATGGGATAATTTTAGCTCATCCGCAACTTGTTCGGGGTTTGTAGGAATATTTGCATATCCCAAATTGAATGCGTATTAGAAACTCAGAAACTGAAAATTATTGACAGGGGCGATTAGATATAGTAATATCAAACCATAAGAAGGCGTTACCGGTAAACGGTTAGCCTCGCAATGTGCTAAAAAAGATTTAACCGCATCTATTGGGCTAGGGGCGGTTATTTCTTTTTATTTCTACAGCGTAATGCTATATCAACAACACCTATAATTACAAGACAAAAAGCAAACAGCTCTGTGTATGTAACCATAAACGGCCCCCCTTTCCGAGGGCAAAGAAAACCCTCTTATCAAGAGGACCAACCGCCTACCGTAACGGCAACGCCTGTCTATATTTTACAATAACTGGTGTATTTTGTCAAATCATAATGGTTCTGCATGAGCATGGGTTAACGCGCTCTCCAGACGAGCTTCCAACCTATCTATCATTAGTGTTATTGGGTGTTCTTGACTATGTAAATTATGAGCTTTGATTTCTATCATATTGATTGATGTTCTCAATCAGCCGCTTTAAGTATTGCTGTTCCGGAATATTCCCCTCTGCCGCATACCATAACATTGACTGACCATACCCGAAAGAACGTGTGTATTTTTTACTTAGTACCTTCCACTTATTGTGGAGTCGTCTTTCGTCATATGGTAATAATGTGCAATTTTCAACTTTTGCAATTACATTATACCCTCGTTCTTCACTCGTTCCGTCTTCAAAGTCAAGTGTATATGGTTGGTAATATCTGAAAACCGTTGCGTTTCGATACCATCCGACAACATAGGTCTCGTTTAAATCAGACGTTGCAAACCATACAACAAGAACATCGTCAACAGACGATTCATTTTTTAACGATTTACACCCATGGATGTTTTCAATGTGGAGTTGGTTTGCATTGTTTTTATTGGTACTCATTGTTTCGACGAAACCAAAATAATATTCGCCAGGTTCGATTATTCCGCTGTCATTTTCTTCATGTTCGATTGTAATCGGGAGAAAATTGAACTCCTCATAACCAAAGCCGTTTTCAGCAACATATCTACCCCCATTGATCGGCTCATCAGTTTCACTTGCCCCCTGATAAAATTTCATCCACGAGACTTTACAGAATAGAATTTTCATAGGTATCTCCTTCCTCTAATATGCAAGAAAATGAATTATCGTTTATTCCCTGGACCAACCCAACCGGCGGCTTCACCCACATTATTATGACCGCGCACATTTCACGTAAATAGTTGACAGGTACAGTGTACCATTTGGTGTGCGTACCAATATGTTTTACGGAAATTCCTGCATATTGGGCAAGCCTTGTCGCTCTGTAAACGTGGAAGTCGTTGGTGATCAACACACTGGAGAAGCCTTGCGGGAAATAAGGTCTTAACACCTCACGCGCAAAGGAACAGTTTTCATAAGTTGAGGTTGATTTTTCCTCTTTGATAATTTTTCCTTGCGGAACTCCTTTCGCGATCAGGTAACGCTCCATAGCCAGCGCCTCGGTGATATGCTCTTGAGCGCCCTGCCCGCCACAGACAACGATAACGGCGCCGGGATTTTTGTTATGATACTTAACAGCCTCATCCAGCCGCCTTGCAAGGGTCAGGCTGACTTGCTCGCCACGTATTCCCGCGCCTAAAACAATAACTGCATCTTCGTCAAACTCAGCGTTGTCAGCATTGCCATACACAGCAAGAAAAGTTATAAAAACCAATGGTATTAAGCAAAATATACCGATTGTTATATGCCAGGACTTTGCGATTTTATTAAAATAGAAAGCATAGAGGATTAACAATATGGAAAGAAGCCCTTGCAGTACCAATCCCAAAGAAAAGTTCGATACAAAGGCCAGGAATATTAAATTTATCAGCAACAATGCAGCGATTACCATCAAAGCGTATTTCATTTGCTTTTTCCCTCTCCGGATCCATCTATTACGGTTTTTCTATATTTATCTTCAATTCTAATAAAGCATTTGCCGCAGCGTCAAAATCGTAATCTTCCATTTGCCTTATCAGCTCACCGCTTCCCGGTAAACCCCTTAAATCATCAATCATTTTCAGACATTCCGGATTTCCACTATTCAACAACGGCTCTAATTCTTCCAATACTTTACGCACAATAACCGCGTCAAAATTAGCAGTCGTATCCGGTTGAGTATAGCCTGCTGCTTCAGCCAGATACGGACTAAGATCATCCAGCGCGGAAGAAAGTTCTATTTGCAGAACATTTATCTGCTCATCAGTCACCCGGTTCTCGCCACCCTTGAGCGCTGCTTCGACTTTTACAGCCGCCTTTTGCAGCGCGGTTTTACCGATCAACCCGGCGTTGCTTTTCAATGTATGTACTAACCTATGCGCCAGCGTTATATCATTAGTGTCCAAGGCGTTTTTAATCTCATTGAACCTACTCTGGTTATTTGTCACGAAATCGGTTTTCAATTGTTTTTGCAATTCAGTGTCTATTTTTTTGTTTTCGTCCGCGCTCGTAAAACTGACAGACTTGAAGTATTTCAACAGGCAACGCCACAATTCCTGAGATGTAAAAGGTTTGCCCACATAATCATCCATACCGGCTGTTTTATATAACTCCCTGTCATCAGCCATAATATTCGCCGTCATAGCTACGATTGGCGTCCCTGTTCCCATCTGTATGATTTTAGGAGCAGCTTCCAGCCCGTCCATCACGGGCATATGTATATCCATCAGTATCAGATCAAATGGTTTCACGCCCTTATCGAAGCGCGCCTGGACCTTCATTATACCTTCGTATCCATTCTCCGCTATTTCGACATTTAATCCCACTCTATGCAGATGATTAATGATGACCTTTTGGTTCATCGGGTTGTCTTCGCATACCAACACTTCGCCCTTGAATGTCGGCTTATCAAGTTCTTTGATTGCATTGCCTGCTTTGGATGTTTCTGTTTCCATTTCTGTTGTATTTAATGTCAGTTCAAAGCCTATTGCAGTACCTTTTCCAAACTCGCTTTCTATGTCAAGCTTACCGCCCATCAATCCAACTAATTCTTTCGTTATTGGTATTCCAAGCCCTGTTCCGCCGTATTTTCTCGTCGTGCTTACATCCGCCTGTACAAACGGTTCAAGCATTCTTATACTTTGTTCAGGAGTCATTCCAATACCGGTATCCTTGACTTCAAAACGCAAGGTAACATCTTTCTCAGTTTCATTTTTAATGGATACTGACAGTTTGATACTGCCGTTGTCCGTAAACTTCACGGCGTTGGAGAGAAGGTTTAACAATACCTGACGCAATTTCGTCGGGTCGCCAAGCAGGGTTTTACCGAAGGATGATTCAGCGTAAAATTGCAGGTCAATGTTTTTTTCTACAGCTCTCGACATGATCGCGTCTTTACACGAAGTAAGCAACTCACGTAAGTTAAACGGAATGGTCTCAATCTCAATGTTGCCTGATTCCACTTTCGATAAGTCGAGAATATCGTTGATGATCTGTAATAGCCATTTTGCGCTGTTGGTAATCCTATTTAAGTATTCCCTTGTTTCCGGGGAAATATCGGCGTCCTGGGCAAGTTCGGAAAAGCCTATGATACTGTTCATCGGCGTTCTGATCTCATGGCTCATATTGGCTAAAAATGTGGATTTGGCTTGATTGGCGGCTTCCGCGGCCTTCTGGTTTCTTTTCGCTTCGAGCAAAATATTTTTTGATTCAGTTATATCCATCTGCGCTCCAACAACCCGGAGAGCGTTGCCGTTTTCATCACGCAGTGTTTCACCGGTTACGCGGTGATACGCATATTCCCCGTTTTTCTTTAATATACGGTATTCCATGTCATATGGCGTTTTACCGGTGAGATCATTCAAGTGTCTTGTAAAAGCGTCTAAAACGCTTTCCTTATCGTCAGGATGTATCCGGCCGATCCAACTGTCGATTACGCCCGGTAAACCATTTTCGTTTTCAAACCCCAGCAGTTTGCCAAAGCCGTCCGCTCCAATAAACTTATTATTGAGGTTGAGCGGATCTTCCCTGTTGATTTCTATTTCCCATAAAGCGATTTTTGTCGCTTTAATAACCAGATTTAATTTGGCAAGCCGTATCTCGTTATTAAGCAAAGTATTCTTTGTCTCCGTTATGTCCTTAAGCGCGCCCATGACTCGGAGGGCGTTACCGTTTTCATCACGCACAGTTTCGCCGGCTGTGTGGTAATATGAGTATTCGCCGTTTTTCTTTAATAACCGGTATTCCATATCGTAGGGCGTTTTACCGGTTTTGTCTGACAAATGATTATTGTAAGCCACAACAACCTTGTCTTTGTCATCAGGATGCAACCGGTCATACCAACTATCGAATGTGTTCGGAAAATCAATTTCGTTTGAGTATCCCAACATTCGCCTGAACTCATCCGACCACATGTAAGTATTTCCAAGATTGAGCGGATCATTATCTTCTATCGTTACCTCCCATAAGCCGAGTTTTGAAGCATTGACCACCACATTTAATCTGGCAAGCTGACGCTCGTTATTAAGCAAAGTATTCTTTGTCTCCGCTATGGCTTCGCTTAATTTCAGTTCATAGTTCTTTATCTGCGTTTCGTCATATATAGAGTTTAAAAAAACTTTTGATCCGTCTACCAATTTATCGCTGCCGCCCTGCCGCCTAGCCACATGCCTGTATAGTCGTCCCAAACGGCACGATAAGCGACGACCGGGTGCGAGGCTATATCAGGCAGTATTTTTGGCAGTTGGCAAACAGGGCATGGCTCTTCCAGTCCCCTTAAAACCTTATAACACTTTTGACCCAGGCAGCTTTCCCTGTCTATTTCAAATTTCTCCGCCAGGCTATTGTTCAGATAAAGCAGGTTATAATCCAGATCAACGACGGAAATCATGGTATCCAAATAGTCCATGACGGCCATCGCCTTTTTCATCATGGATATAGAATCGGCAAGAGTCTTTATCCCGTTGACGATTTCCTTATACGCTCCGCTGTATTTATCCGTACCAATTGAATATGTTATATCGCCGTATATGTTCAAGTTGTGGGTGAGCTGCGATAAATCGTTTGTCAATGATTTTATCACACGGTTGAGCGAATAAAAGTCAAGCGTCAGTGAGCCAATCTCATCCTGGCTGACATCGCTTTTATCAACATCGATATCAAAATTGCCGCTTGTGGCTGCCGCAACAAGATGCGACAATCTGGTTATAGGTTTAATGATCCTTGAGGTAATAAGTAATAAAACCAAAACAGAAAATACAAGTCCTGACAATCCTATTATTACTACGTTCGCTTGCATGGCGTTTCTCTCTGCAAGCAGCTCTTCATTTGAACATCCCACCCCAATAATGGCAAACACTTCACCCTGTTTGTCCAATAACGGCAAATAAAAAACGTTGTAATTATCGTCTTCAACAACAGCATGACCGTAAAATTCTTTTTTCGTTGAATTAACACGCTCCGCTGCGGTGGAGTCGGGCGGCACGTTGATTATCCTCTCCCCATTTTTTATAAGCGTCGTCGCGATTCTTACACCTTTATAATAAACCGCAAAGTCAGCGCCGTAATGCTCTTTCAGAATATCAAGCGTATCGTTCATGTCAAACCGGATGCCTGTGGAAATAACGCCTATGAGCATACCTTCGGCACTATATATCGGCGCGCTGGTACGTACTGATAACTTAACAACGGTACCTTCTTCTATACAAGTATAACTATTGCCATTTATGGCTTCTTGAATATTCTTCTGGCTTAAAACAGAATCACCATAGCTTTCCTGTTCGTGGGTTCTGGCTAAGACTATTCCTTCCTCGTCGGTTATGGTGAAAAAGTCCACATGATATAAATCCATCGAGGATAATAAAAGACTGATCATTTCTTCTTTGTTACGATTAGCAACAGCCGACATAATCTTTATGTCTGTTGACGCCGCAAGCGCTGCAATTTTTGAATCGCCTTCGCAGTCGATCATATACTTTTTCAGACCGTTGGCTGCTATATGAATCCTTTCATCAAAAAGAATTTCAGTATATTTGGCAAATCTTAATGATGAAAAAATAGTCGTTGTTATAACTAACAAGATCAAAATACAGCTCATCGGAACGATTATTTTCCATTTTATGCGCATGTCCTTTTATTCCACCTTAACATAGTATTTTACTTTATGCATAAATTAATTTTACGCAAAACTTCCTTGAGATCCGTCGGTTTCCCAAGATAGCTAGTCATGCCAGCCGCAAGATAATTCTCCACATCCTCCGGACTGGTATTGGCTGTTATCGCGATAATGGGGACAAGCGCGCCCTTCGGCGTGAGGGCGCGGATACGGCGGGTCGCCTCTACGCCGTCCATTTCGGGCATATTTACATCCATCAGGATAAGATCGAATTTGGCTGGGTTGGCTGAAAAAATCTCGACGGCCTCGCGTCCGTTCCTGGCGCACACAAATTGCATCTGAGTCTCCTCAAGAAGCGTCATCACGATTTCGCGGTTTATTTCGATGTCATCAGCCAGCAATGTTGTCTTGCCAATGAAAGATGTGCGTTTTTCTGTTTCAGCGCCCGGTTGCTTTATTTGCGCAATAAATGTAAACGAAAATTTGGAACCTTGGCCCGGTTCAGATTCGACCCATATTTCGCCGCCCATTTTTTCAACAATTATTTTCGATAAATAGAGCCCCATTCCAACCCCGCCATATTTTCTGTTTATTCCCCCATCAGCTTGCTCGAACGTGGTAAAAATAACATCCTGCTTATCTTTTGGTATACCGATACCGTTATCGGTAACGTCGATTTGTATGGTAATATAATCGTTATCAACATTTATCCCTGACGCTTTTAACTGTACCAATCCGTTTTCCGGCGTGAACTTACCCGCGTTTGACAGCAAATTTTCGATTACCTGCGCGAGCCGCCTTTCGTCTCCTACGAGGATTTTGGGAATTGAAGGGTCAATGTCAGCTGAAAACGTTTGTTGCTTTTTCCCCAACAACTGCTCTGCTTTTTGTAGTACGCTCCGCAACATAGCGTCAAAACAAAATTCCGCGCTATTGAGTTTGACTCTGCTGTCACCCAGGTCGGATATGTCCAATACATCCTCAACCAGCCGTAATAAATCGCGTGAAGCGACAGCGGATTTATCAAGATAGCTATTTTTCTTTACCATATCCTCCGTGTTGCGGGCCAGAGTCGTCATATTTATGATGGCGTTCATCGGTGTTCGGAGCTCATGGCTCATGCGCGACAAAAATTCACTTTTGGCGCGGCTGCTCTTTTCGGCAAGCTCTTTTTCTATTATCAAGTGCATTTGATTGATGATTTTCAAATGGTTACGGATACGCAGCCGGACGATGGCGTCATTGAAAGGTTTGCTGATATAATCGTCGGCTCCCAATTCTAACCCCTTCATCTCCTCTTCATCGCCGCTTAACCCCGTGATAAAAATGACGGGTATGTCCCGCGTCCTCTCCGCTTCTTTCAATAATGATAAAACCTCATACCCGTTCATTCCGGGCATGATAATGTCCAGCAGAATCAGGTCAGGTAAGTATTCATTGACCCTTTTAATCGCCTGCGCGCCGTCCTTTGCCATATACAAGGTATACTCCGCGCTCAACAGATTGTTTAAGTACATAAGATTCATTCTATCGTCGTCAACGATAAGTATTTTGCTTTTTATACGTTCGTCCATTGCGATTCCCCTCGGTTCCTTATTCAATACGAACAGCGCACTCGCCACGGTCTAGAAATATAATATCCGTAGTGTAATGCGCATCGAGTTCATCATCTATTGCCCATGTATATTTGTCAGGTGGGCTCTGGCAAAAACAAGCCTTTTGGTAGCCCCTTATTTTTATTATTATACACGCTCCAACCTGCAAATACAAGGCGAATTCAATAAAAACCCGTTGTCGAGCTTTGCTTTTTGTGGTATAATATTACAATTTATGCAGCGTGCCAACCAGGGGCGGAGAATAGGAAATCACTCTATCATGGTATTACTATATTTAACTTCATTTTTGCTAATTCATTCGTCGCAGCATCAAAATCGTAATCCTCCATTTGCCGTATCAGTTCACCGCTTCCCGTAATAGAGCGTATGTCATCAATCCTTTTAAGACATTCCGAATTCCCGCTTTTTAACAGTGGTTCTAATTCCTCCAACAGTTTTCGCACAGTACCTGCGTCAAGGTCAGTATTCGTATCCGATTGAGCATGGCTCGCCATTTCGTTAAGATACGGGCTCAACTCGTCCAGCGCAGAGCATAGCTCTATACGAAAGACATTTATCTGTTCTTCCGTAACCCGGTTCTCACCGCCTTTGAGCGCCGCCTCGACGGTTACCGCAGCTTTTTGCAGTGCAGCTTTGCCGACTAAACCGGCATTACTTTTCAAGGTATGAACTAATCTATGTGCCAGCGTTATATCATAGACATCTAAGGCGTTCATAATCTCATTGAATTTATCCCGGTTATTGGTTACAAAATCGGCTTTTAACTGTCTTTGAATGTCCGTATCTGTATCTTTATTATCGCATTTATTCATGCTGGTAAAACTGACAGGTGTAAAATATTTTAGCAGACAACGCCATAACGCTTGTGATGTGAACGGTTTGCCCACATAATCGAGCATACCGGCTGTTTTGTACAACTCCCTGTCCTCTGCCATTATATTCGCCGTCATAGCCACAATCGGGGTTCCCGTTCCCATTTGTATAATTTTTTTTGTCGCCTCCATACCATCCATCACCGGCATATGGATATCCATCAATATTAAATCAAACGGTTTTTTACCTATATCTATACGTTCCTGCACTTTTTCTATGCCTTTCTGCCCATTCTCTGCTATCTCAACTTTCAACCCGACTCTGCTCAGATGGTCAATGGTGACCCGTTGGTTCATTTGGTTGTCTTCACATACCAGCACTTCGCCCTCAAACATTGGTTTATCAAGCTCATTGACCACATTGCCCATCTCCGATATTTTCAGCGTAATCTCTGTTGTTTCCAATGTCAACTCAAATCCGATTGCGGTGCCTACTCCAGGTTCACTTTCAATGTCAAGGCTGCTGCCCATCAAGCCAAGTATGTTTTTCGCTATTGTCATGCCAAGACCAGTCCCACCATATTTGCGTGTTATGCTAATGTCTGCCTGTATAAATGGCTCGAAAATCCTTGTGATTTGTTCAGATGTCATTCCGATGCCGGTATCTCTTACTTCAAATCTCAGAGTTATGTTGTTTTCGGTCTCATTGATAACAATTACTGAAAGACTGACACTGCCGACTTCTGTAAACTTTACCGCGTTGGAAAGAAGATTCAGCAACACCTGACGAAGCTTCGTTGGATCGCCAAGTAATACTTTGCCAGAGAATGATTCCACGTAAAATTGCACGTCAATGTTTTTTTCAACGGCTTTCGGTGTGATCACGATCTTACAAGAACCCAATAGTTCTTGTAAATCAAAAGGAATAGCTTCTATCTCCATATTGCCTGATTCGACCTTTGAGATGTCGAGAATATCATTGATGATCTGCAGGAGCAATCCGGCGTTCTCCTTGATCATAGTAAGGTACTCTTTTGCAACGGGATTCACTACGTTTTCCAGCGCTAACTCGGTGAAACCGATGATACTGTTCATAGGGGTTCGTATCTCGTGGCTCATATTCGCCAGAAACTCCGTTTTTGCCACTGATGCCACTTCCGCCGCTATAGTGGCTTTACGAAGCTTATCCTGGCTTTCGATCCGGGCCGTTTCATCTTTGATCGAGTTAAAAAACACATACTCGTTATCTACCCATCGAATGATTGCCGCTCTGCCGCCAATATATCTGCCTGAATCTTCATCAAGCATGCCGTCGTAGTCGAAATATGGGTATAACTTTTTATCCGGCATCAGTTTATCCATTTGGCATATTTTGCACGGCTGATCGAGATTCCTTACTGTTTTATAACACATTTCCCCCACATAGTTGTCCCTGTCCATATTGTGGTATTCCGCCATGCTGCGATTGACATAGAGTAAACGGCGGTTGGCATCCACGACGGATATCATGGTGTCCAGATGGTCCATGACCGCCATCGTTTTCCTCATTGTCGAAACGGAATCAGCCAGCCTTTTGATACTCTTAATAATCTCTTTATATGAACCGGAATACTTGTTTTCATCAATATAAATATCAACATCGCTGAACCTGTCCAGATTGCTGGTCAGATAGGACAGATCTCTCAGTATGGATTTTATTACATCAACGAGCCTATAAACGTTTATAGTCAGCAAGTTTATTTCGTCTTTAGCGGCGCTACTTTCTCTCGTATTGTTGTCCTCCATGTAACCATCGGATACATTTTCAACAAGCTGTGACAAATGAGTTATCGGCTTAGTGATTCTTGTCGTGACGAACAGTAAAAATAAGATAGAACTCGCGAGTCCCGCCACCCCGATAAGAAATATAGTTACTTGCATGGCGTCCCTTTCGGCAAGCAGTTCCGCGTTTGAGCATCCTGTCGCAATAATGGCAAATATCTCGCCATGTGTATCAAATAATGGTAGGAAGGATATACTGTAATTTTCCCCATTAACAGTATCAAATCCGAAAACTTCATTCCTGGTAGAGTAAATCATCTCTCTCACGAAAGCGGGGAGCGGAATTTCTGTGAACCGCTCGCCGTTTACTTTTATCGTTCCGGAAATCATCTCATTGTTGACAAACACTCCAAAATCGGCGTGATAGTGTTCTTTTAGCCATTCGAGCGTTTCATTGGCATCAAACCGCACACCCGCGGATATAACGCCTATAAGCGTTCCGTCAGTATTATAAACCGGTACGCCGGTACGGACAGCAACTTTTACTACGGTGCCTTCTTCGATGCAAGTATAAATAGTACCACGTAGGGCTTCTTGTATGTTCTTCTGGTATGCGATTGAATCACCATACTTATCATCAAGGGTTCTTGCCAAAACGACTCCATCCGCATCGGTTACAGTGAAAAAGTGTACATGATATAAATCAATCAAAGATGATAAAATATTTATAATTTCTTCTTTATCCCGATTTGCAACAGCCGTGATAACCTTTGTTTCTCTTGACACCGCAAGGGCCGCAATACGTGAATCGCGTTCGCAGTCATCCATATACTTTTTAAGACCATTGGCGGCTACTGCGATCCTTTCACTAAAAAGAATCTCAGTATACGCGGAAAATCTTATTGATGAAGAAACAAGCGTAGTTACAACCACCACGATCAGTATGCAAACTATCGGAACGAAAATTTTCCATTTTATACTCATATCTACTCATCCACCTTTTCGTTATTAGTAACGTATAGGGTAATCATACACATAATTTTTTCAAATCCGCTAGTTTCCCGAGATGGTCAGTCATACCGGCTGAAAGACAACTCTCTACTTCATCCGGGCTTGTATTGACCGATACTGCAATTTCTCGCGTTTGACAACAAATTGTCAATTACCTGTGTGAGCCGCTTTTCGTCTCATGTCTTGCTTGTCTATTTTGGCCTCATCCACTATGCTTGATCCTTCGTGTGCTTGCACAGTGGCGTCAAAGATAAAAGAAGCTCCTTTTCCTAACTCCGACTCAATCCATATTTTACCGCCCATCAACTCTATAATCCGCTTCCTTTCAGCCGCCCAGGTCGTCGGCGTTGTATAATCTTTTTGAGCCGTCATTGAATAGAACTTCAACCTGATACGGCCAGCGTTTTATAGTGTACTGCACGTTCCTGACCGACACAGGATTCAGGTGCGCCATTTCACAGTTTTTCGCGTCTTGAAAATTATTGAACTCGCGCTTGCATTTCCGGCATTTGAAGAAAATCAGAGGCATATTGGTGCGACTGCTTTTTTCGGCAATCTCCGTTTCAAATACCAAACGCATTTGATTTATGATTTTCAACTGGTTTCGGATACGCAGCTGGACGATGGCATCATTGAAAGGTTTGAATATATAATCGTCCGCTCCCAATTCCAATCCCTTCATTTCATCCTCATCGGT
>Ga0123353_10000646_pt1 | contig 42660 bp, 36 predicted proteins | sample TergutLab28metaG_3_FD_92763 | JGI IMG/M metagenome (GOLD analysis project Ga0123353, IMG submission 92763) | Labiotermes labralis P3 segment gut microbial communities from Petit-Saut dam, French Guiana - Lab288 P3 | ecosystem: Host-associated > Arthropoda: Insects > Digestive system > Gut ... | reverse complement strand
TTCCCGCAAAACCGCTGCACGGACCACCGCCTCAAGGGCGAGGGCCAGGAGGGCGCGAATTTTAACCTGGACCACATCATCGGCGGCGATTTGGACGAGTTAGTCGACAACCTCGCCGCCCGCGACATGGCCGTGCGGTTGGCGAATTTGACGGTGTAGGAAAACGTGAAACCTTTCGCGTTGGCTCTGCCTGTTTGCGTTGCAGAACGTTCCGGTCGCCGAACCCAAGACACGAGCGCAACGCCTGGCGACTGGAACGTCCTGCCACGCCAACAGGCAGAGCCAGTTCGAACGTTTATTTCGCTTTCACGTTCAGGCACTTCAGCGTGTACTTGTCCCGGACCAGCAGTTTGCCGTCGCTGAGGGACATTGTGCCCCAGACTTGTTTGTCTTTGCCGTCGAGCACTTTGGCGCTGGCCAATTCCTGGTAGCCCTCCGGGGTGGCCTTGGCGAGATACAACGTGCCGTTGTCGCCGTGCAAAATGAAAATCTTCCCGTCCACGATCAGCAGCGGCCCGCCGGAATCGAACTGCTGCTTGCTGGACCACACCACCTTGCCCTCGGGCGTCAGGCAGACCAGGCCCTTGTTGTTTGTGCTCGAATTGGCGTACAGGTGGCCTTGGTAATAGATCGCGTCGTGCATCCAGCTTTGAATGTCCGGCTTGACGTCGCTCGAACCGTAGTCGCTGTACAACTGCTCCACCTTCCACGCGTCGCCGTCCTTCTTCACGCGGATCATCGCGCACCCGGCCCGGTACGCGCCGGTGATGAACAGCCGCCCGTCACCCAGGTCCGTCGGCGTGGCACAGGGGATTTTGCACTTCCAGCCGTCCTTGTATTCCCACAGCGTGCTGCCGTCCTTGAGGGCAAGCCCCGTCACCCGGACCATCTCGTCGGGGTCGTTCGCCAGGATCATGATCTGATCCACGCCGTCGACGGTGATCTTCCGCGGCGAGGGGTAGGCCATCGTGCCCACAGGCTTGCTCTGCCAGACGATCTTGCCGGTTTTCTTCTCGTACGCCACCACGCCGACTTTATTGTTCTGCGGCGCGAGAATCACCAGGTCGCCGACGATCAGCGGCGACTGCGCCACCGCCCACATCGGCCTGCCGGTCTTTTGGCCGTCGTTCCAGTCGGCGAGCAGGTCTTTCTTCCAGAGCACGGTGTGCTTTTCGCGGTCCCAGCAACGCACGTCGCCCAAGGGACCGACGGTGATCACCACGTCCTTGTCCACCGCCGGCGTGGAGCGGGCGCCGGTGTGCTGGAAGCGGCCGGGCGCGTCGTACTGTTCCTTCCACACTTCGTCGCCGCTGGCCAGGTCCAGGCAGAGCACCACGTCGGTGGTGTCGCCGATGCGGTCCATGACGTAAATTTTGCCCTCGAACACCGCCGACCCGCCGAAGCCCGCCTGCATCGGGCGGCTCCACAGCACCTCGGGGCCGCTTTCTCCGAACGTGTCGATCAGCCCCGTCTCCGAGGAAATGCCGTTATCGCTGGGTCCAAGATAGCGCGGCCAATTCTCCGCCGACGCAACGGAAATCAAGACGGTCAACGCCAATACCACCGTGCCCATTCCCATCCATGTCCATGTCCGCATGACCTGCTCCTTGTTTCTGTTGACGCCCAAAAAAGATTCACTCGACCGCCGCATACTATACTCGAAAAAACCGAAATTCGAAGCACGAAATCCGAAACAAATTCCAAACGATAAATCTTAAAACTCAAACGGCGACACCACATGCCTTGACACATGGCGTCGCCGTTTGGGGTTTGTTGTTTGAACTTTTGGAATTTGGTTCGAATTTCGCGCTTCGAATTTCGAAATTTTTCCTACTTCCGCCGCCGCAACAGCGTCAGGCCACCCAAGGCCAGCAGGCTCATCGTCATCGGTTCGGGAATGGGGACGGCGATGAAGAGGACCTTGTCGATCGAACCCGTCTCGCCGGGGGCCAGATCGAAGTGCCACTGAATGGCCCACTCCACGTCGCCGCGGGCGACGCTTTCGAGCACCTCGGCCAGATAATCTTCGGTGTACGTTCCGGCCCTCAGCGAGTCATACAGAACCGACTCCGTGGAGACGTCCATCGCCACGAACGACGCGGTGACATTGCCCGTCGCACTGGCATACTCACCGGCGAACCAGTGGTCATCGCCCCAGCCCTGGCCGTCCGCGGCCCGCTGGAACACGACGATCTCGCCGTTCTCAATCACCATCGTCACTTCATCGTCCGGCCCCGCGCCGTCCAGGAACGGATTCCGCAGGCCGCCGACATACTGGAACAGGTCGAACGTAAGCTGCTCACCCGTGGTGTTCGTGATCCCCACATTCACGCGAAGCCGGGAGATCACATAAAAGCCCCGCGCGTCCCACTCATGGTCGACACATTCGACCGCGTGCTCGACGGTGGCTTCGAATCCCATGTCCAGAACCGAGGCATAATCATACCCCGTCCTCACATACGGTCCGCGCACGTAGCCATCATCGGGGACCGGGTTGCCGTCCCTGTCGGTCGTGGTCACCTCGGGACCGCTGACACCGGACCGTGGTCCCACGCCCAGCCGCCGCATTCGGCTGTCCGTCCCATCGGTGCGGTACCACAGCGACACCCCACGCGCAGCCGCGGGCGGCTTGAGCACGTTATGGCCGTACACAATCCACTGATAAACGCCCTGACCATACTGGTCAATATCCGCGATCGCGCACGGACCGGGGCCATCCTCAATGCGAACCGTGACCGGAGCCGCAAAGGCCGATCCAACCACCGCCAACGCCGCCACAACGACAAATCCCTTTAGTGCGTACGACATAATGCCTCTCCTCTTTTTCTTTCTTGAGCCTTCCAAGGCTCTGCCCTTCCTCGACCGCAAAATCACAATAAATACCGAAAACCCTCACCGTCAATCCGCGAATTCTACCATTCGCTGGCGATTTGTCCACCGAATTTTTTCGAGAACCTCCGAAATTCGAAAAAATCCAAAAAATGTATAAACCGCCTGCATCAACACCACAAAACACGAAAAACGTTCAAATTTTCGATGCATTTTCCCCGGAGCGGCACGTTATAATGCGTCCAAGTGTCCGTAACGCAGTGTCATTACGTAAAGGAGACCCCATGAGCACGAACGAAAATTTGACCGCCGCGTTTGCCGGTGAATCCCAGGCATCGCGAAAGTACCTCGCCTTCGCCCAACAGGCCGACAAGGACGGCCTGCCGCAGATCGCCAAACTGTTCCGGGCGGCCGCCGAGGCCGAAACCGTCCACGCCGTCAGCCACCTCCGCGTGATGGGCTGGCCGAAGAAAACCGTCGAGAACCTCCAGGCCGCCATCGACGGCGAACACCACGAGTTCACTGTCATGTACCCGGAATTCCTCGACACCGCCCGCAAGGAAAACGCCACCGCCGCCGTCGGAACGTTCAACCTCGCCAACGACGTCGAAAAAGTCCACCACAAACTCTACAGCCAGGCCCTCGAATCCGCCAAAACCGGAAACGATCTCCCCGCCGCCGCGATCTACGTCTGCACCATCTGCGGACACACGCACGCCGGTGCGGCCCCGGAATTCTGCCCGGTCTGCAAGGCCAAGGGAAAGTACAAAGAAGTGATGTAACCGGGTTCGAAAGGTAAGGACATGGCCATGAGTAAGATCGTCATTGTGGGCGGCGTGGCGGGTGGGGCGTCGGCGGCGGCGAGGCTGCGGCGGTTGGATGAGTTCGCCGAGATTGTCCTGTTCGAACGTGGAGAATACATTTCGTTCGCCAACTGCGGGCTGCCGTATTTTCTTGGCGGCGAGATCACCGACCGCGACGCGCTGACGCTTCAGACGCCCGAGAGTTTTCATGCCCGGTTTCGCGTGGACGTGCGGGTGGAGCAGGAAGTGACGGCCATTGACCGGTCGGCGAAGACGGTGGCGGTGGTCCATCGCAAGAGCGGTCAAACGTATGTCGAGTCGTATGACACGCTGATTCTTTCGCCGGGCGCGGCGCCGATTGTTCCGGACATTCCGGGCGTCACGGTGGCGGGGTCGCGGGTGTTTACGCTCCGCAACATTCCCGACACGTATCGGATCAAGGAGTTTATGGATCGCGAGCGGCCTCGGAGCGCGGTGGTGGCGGGTGGCGGGTATATCGGCGTGGAGATGGCCGAGAACCTGCGGCGGGCGGGGTTGGCGGTGACGTTGGTGGAGCGGCTGGACCAGGTGATTGCGCCGCTGGATTACGATATGGCGTGCGACGTGCATGCCCACTTGCGGCGGCAGGGCGTGACGTTGCGGTTGAGCACCGCCGTGCAGAAGATCGAGGAGATGTCGGACGGTTTGCGCGTTACGCTGGGCGGTGAGCAGGCGGGCGACGGCGAGTTGCTCACCGACATGCTGATTCTCGCCGTCGGCGTGCGGCCGGAAAACGCGTTGGCGAAATCGGCGGGCCTGGCCATCGGCGAACGCGGCGGGATCAAGGTCGATCCGCACATGCGGACGTCGGACGAGCACATCTACGCCGTCGGCGACGCGGTGGAGGTGACCGATTTCGTCACCGGTCAGCCGGCGATGATTCCGTTGGCCGGACCCGCGAACAAGCAGGGCCGTATCGCGGCGGATCACATCTGCGGACTGGCGTCGTCGTACACGGGCACGCAGGGGTCGGCCATTTTGCGGGTGTTCGACCTGACCGTCGCCACCACGGGTCTCAACGAAAAGTCCGCCAGGCGGCTGGGCCTGACGTATGACAAGGTGTTCACGTATTCCAATAGTCACGCCGGTTATTTTCCCGGTGCGGCCCCGATGTGCATCAAAACCGTGTTCGAAAAAGGCGGCGGCAAAATTCTCGGCGTGCAGATCGTCGGTGTGGACGGCGTGGACAAGCGGTGTGATGTGTTCGCGACCGCGATTCGCGCCGGCATGACCGTCGCCGACCTGGCCCGGCTGGAGTTGTGCTACGCCCCGCCGTACTCCTCGGCGAAGGACCCGGTCAACATGGCCGGTTTCGTGGCGGAAAACCTGCTCGCCGGCACGATGAAACATATCCACTGGCACGACGTCGCCGCGCTGCCCCGCGACGGCAGCGTGACCTTATTAGATGTCCGCACGACGGTGGAGTACGACAACGGCCACATCGACGGTTTCGTCAACATCCCGCTGGACGACTTGCGCGAGCGGCTGGCGGAACTGGACACGCGAAAGACGGTCTACGTAAATTGCCGTAGCGGCCAGCGCAGTTACCTCGCGGCGAGGATTCTCAGCCAACGCGGCTTCGACGTGTACAATCTCGACGGCGGGTATCGGTTGTATCACGCCGTCACTCGTGACGCGGGCGTCCCGCCCGCGCAAACGCCGGCCAATACGCAACATGTTCCGTCACGGCCAGACCAACGCGGGCGGGACGCCCGCGTCACGACGACGATTCGCCTCGACGCCTGCGGCCTCCAGTGTCCCGGTCCGATCATGAAACTCGCCGTCGCCCTCAAGGACGCCCGCCATGGCGACGTTGTGGAAATCCGCACGACGGACCCCGCCTTCGCGGGGGACATCGACGGCTATTGCCGCCGAACCGGCCATGTGTTCCTGGGCTGCGGCCACGAAAAAGGCGTCGCCACCGCGCGGATTCAAAAAGCGGCCCCGCCGCCCGCCGCGAACACCACGGCCGAAGCGACCCCGCCTACGCCGGCGCCGGCCGGCGGGAACGGGAAAAACTTCATCCTCTTCTCCGGCGACCTCGACAAGGCCATCGCGACGTTCATCATGGCCAACGCGGCCGCGGCCATGGGGCGAAAGGTCAGCATCTTCTTCACCTTCTGGGGCCTGAACGTCCTTCGAAAACCCAAACCGCCCGCGGTGAAAAAGGACCTCATCTCCCGCATGTTCGGATGGATGATGCCCCGCGGATCGAAAAAACTCGCCCTGTCCAGCATGAACATGGGCGGTTTGGGCGCGAAAATGATCCGCGCGATCATGAAGAAAAAACACGTGGACAGCCTGGAGGACCTCATCGCCGCCGCCCGGCAAAACGGTGTGGAACTGGTCGCGTGTTCGATGAGCATGGACGTCATGGGCCTGAAACCCGAGGAACTGATCGACGGCATCCAATCCGGAGGCGCCGCCGCCATGCTCGCCCACGCGGAAGAATCGGATATGTCATTATTTATTTAAGCTGGAGGCACAAGGTTACTCGGGCGGTTTGTCGCCCCAGGCGGCGCGGCGGCGGGACTCGTCGGCCTGTTCCTGGCGTTTGCGCATCACCTGGTGGCGGCGGAGCGTGATGATGATGATGAGCATTCCCAGAATCACCAGCAGCGTGGCGTTTCGGGGGTCGAGGAGGCCCTTTTTCTTCTCCGGTTTCGGCGCGTTCAGGCCCGACAACAGCGTCGGCAGCAGCCGCGTCATCTCGCCGTGCATCTCGCGAAACCCCGCCAACTGCACGATCAGCCCGTTGCCCGCCGTCGGTACGGCTGCGTTGATCACCACCACGTCCTGGCCGTTCTCCTGCTTCGCGATCTCGTACACCGCCACGGTTTTGTCCTGCCAGAACAGTTTGTACCGATGCTCGACGGGCACTTCGAGGATGTCCTCGCCGAGCGGTTCGGAGCGAAACTCCGTGGCGAACGGGATCAGGTTCAGCACGATTTTTGACGGCCCGCTGCCCCGGACAAACGTGTGCGTCACACCTTGGCCGACCGGCGTCACCGGTGTAAACTCCGCCGGCACGCGCAACGTAAACGTCGGCGCCTGCCCGTCGACGACATGTTCGGCCGGCGCACTCTGCGCCGCCGCGCCAACGGCGATCAGGCACGCCAGCAGCCCGCATACGGTTTGAATTCGGTTCATGGCGAATGAATGTAGCATAGAAGTTGTTCTTCGAATTCGCAAGATTTTGTTCTGTCGGCGTGGTTGGGGTTGTACAATGGCCAGACACGGCGCGGAACAGGAGTTTTTCATGGCCCATACAATGTTGGCGATGCCCAGCGCGTGGCATGTCGTGCTGGTGATCGCGGTGATTTTGATTCTGTTCGGCGGCAGCAAACTGCCGGAACTGGCCCGTGGCCTCGCCCGCGGCCTGCGGATTTTCCGCGACGAAATGCACGGTGTGAAGTCGAACATCGACGGCGTAAAATCGGACATTGAAACCCCGGCCCCACCGCTCCCGCCGGCCGAGACGACGAAAGACGACACGGGAACGCGGGAACGCGGAGACGCGGAGACGTGACGTTCGCAGACGTAAAATCTTTCGCGTTGGCTCTGCCTGTTTGCGTTGCAGAACGTTCCGGTCGCCGAACCCAGGACACGAGCGATATACCCGGAATACATCCGGCGGATCAAGTACCGGGATTCGGAGACGGGCAAGACGCCGGTGGTGCCCATATTTTCACCAGGCGTCGTTACGGCTGATCTCTCAGCAACGCGCCGACTTCCAGCGCCGTGGGCATGGCGGTTTGGGCGCCGAGTCGGGTGCAGGCGAGGGCGCCGGCGGCGTTGGCGAAACGGGCGGCTTCGCGGATGTGGTCTCCGCGGGCCATCGTGACGGCCAGTGCGGCGGTGAACGCGTCACCGGCGGCCGTGGTGTCGACGATGGGAACCTTGAAGGGCGGGACTTTGTAGAAGTGCCCGTCGGCGGTGACGGCCAGGCAGCCCCGGCCTCCGAGTTTGAGCACGACGTTTTTGGCGCCGCGCTGGATGATGGCGCTGGCGACGAGCTTGTCGACCGACTCGTCGCCTCGTCCGCCGGCCCGGGCGCCGGTGATCCGCTCGGCCTCAATGACGTTGGGGGTGAGCAGGTCCACGCGGCAGAGTTCGTCGCACAGGGTCGTCGGGGCCGGCGCGGGGTCAAGGATGATCTGGCAGTGGTGCCGCCTCGCCAATTCGACGGCCGCCCGGACGGTCGGCAGCGGCAGTTCCAGTTGAAGCACGACCATGGCGGCCTCGGCGAAGAGGTGTTCGTTGGGGAACAGGTCGTCGTCGGGCGTGACGCGGAAATTCGCTCCGCTGGAGACGACGATGGAATTTTCGCCGTTGGCGTCGACGAGGATCATGGCCACGCCGGAGGGTTCGCCGTGTTTGGTCGCGACGGCGGAGCAGTCGACGCCCTCGTTTTGCAGGTTGGTCCGCAGCGCCGGGCCGAATTCGTCGTCACCGACGGCCGCGATGAGGCGGCACTTCCCGCCCAGCCTGGCCGCGGCCACCGCCTGATTGGCGCCCTTTCCACCAAAGGCCGTCTGAAACCCGCCGCCCAGCACGGTCTCGCCCGGCGCGGGCATCTCCCGCACGCGGACCACCATGTCCATGTTGACCGAACCCACAACGAGAATCGAGTCTTTTGCCATTGTGACATCCTGTTTCTGCGAATCGCAGTTATCGTATTGTAGATCGTTCCGCAAGGCAAGCAAGGCGACAAAATCACGGCGACAAAATCCGAATGACGAATCCATGACGAAACCCGAATGACAGGGCAATTGCGTCTAATTTGCTCGGTTTTTCAAGACCTTCGCGTTTGGCGTGACTGGCCACAGGCCCTGCCAGTAGGCGCTGTGGAACGTTCCGCAGCGCCTACTGGCAGGGCCTGTGGCCAGGTTGGGCGCCTGCAACCGTGACGTGCACCCCGCTCTTTTCCGCACGCCTCATTTTTGTGGACTTCGGTGTGACGTTTATGGAGAATGTGCGTCCAGCTACAGGTTTCTGGCTTCAGGCGCGGCAGTGTCTCGTGTGGGACAAATCGTGCGGAATCGGCCGACGCGACTGGGGACGGACGCCTGAAGTCAGAAGCCTGTGGAGCAACCATGAAACGTACGAATGTGGAGTTGAAGTCCTGTCGGTTTGACGTGCTGACGGACGGCAAACGGTTTGTCGGGCTGGGGAAGATTTGGATCGGCAAGACGCTGGTGCGGTCGGGGCGGCTGCCCATTACCGTCTACACCCAGACCTTCGGCGGGCAGGACAGCATGGAGACGGATCACCTCGAACTGGTGGACATCCAGCAGACCAAGCAGGAAATTCGCATTCGCACGCGGATGCACTTCAGGCCGCTGCGGGTCAAGATCATGCGCGACCACAGCTACGACCCGATTCACGACCTGGGCGACTGGGACACGAACCGGATCGACGGCAGCGGCGAGTTGGACATCGTACTCCGCCCCGCCAGCGACGCGTTCAACGGCGTCGGGTTCGAGGGCTTCAGTTATCACTACGAGTATCGCGGCAAGGACGTGCCGATTTACTACCTGCACGATCAGGCCAGTTGGGAACTGGGCGGTGACATCGAAGGCGTGACGGCCGTTTCGCAGTCGGCCTGTTCCGCGCCGGCGGCGACGTTTGCCAAGGACACGGCTTGGTCCACCGAGGGTTTCCTGCATTTCCTGGTGGGGGGGAACGAGGCGCAGAACCCCGTCATGACGCACAATCTGCCGCGATGGGCCTCGCACGGGTCGTTCGATTTCCAGTACAAGGGCCACGACACGCTGGTCGGCGTCTTCGAGCGCGTGGAACTGATCCGCTCGGTCCAGTGCCGCGACGTGGGCAAGCCCGAACTCAAAACCTTCGACAAACACATCTTCGACCAGGCGACGGAATTCGCCACCTCGCCGAAGAAAATCATGCTCAGCCAGGCCAGGCGGACCGAAACCGATCAGCGCAACCTCTGGAGCTGGGTGTTCGAGGAAACCGACGCCCGCGCGCGGGACGAGTACGGCATCCGCGAAGAGCCGGTCATTCCGCACCTGTACCAGAATTTCTGGTCCAACTTTACGATCGACAGTTACTACAAGGACCTCTTGCCGGCCGCGGTCGCCATCGGCTGCAAGAGGCTGTTCCTGGACAACATCAAAAAGTCTTCGATGACGGCCCACCTCACCAATCCCGGGATCATGAACGGAAACATGTGCTGCGGCCATGAGTACGAGATCGCGCCGGAACTGGGCGGTGTCAAGCGGGTCAAGGCGTTCATCACCGAGGCCCACAAGTTCGACGTGCATCCGATGTGCTGGACCAACAACGACCAGGCCCACTCCAGTCCGCTCAACGTGTCCGAGCGCGACGAGAGAGGCTGGTACGTCCACATGGAGGACACGCGGCTGAAATGGGGCGGCGCGTACGCGGGCGTGATGAGCGTGCTGGACTTCGCCAACCCCGATGTGCGGGATTACTTCGTCAAGTCTCACGTCGCCATCAAGAAGCAGACGGGCATGAACGCGTTCTTCTTCGACAGTTTTTATAACCTGGGCTTCATGCCCGTGAACTTCGCCAAGTGCAAACCGCGAACGATGTGGAAAGGGTTCCTGGAGGTCTGGCGGCGGTTGCAGCAGGCGGGTATCAACTTGGAGATGGAGTCGTTCGGGCCGTGGGGCCAGGTGCAGCACGGGCATCCGTCCAGCTACGACATTCCGAACATTTTCGCCTGCTATAAGGTCGGCGTGGGCAACGATTACACGACCGTTCCGACGGGGCATCCGCTCAAGAACATGTCGCCCGAGGACGCCGCGGGCGTGTATTACACGCTGGCGCACATGGCCGGGGCTCACATGCCGCTGCACTTCCCGGACGGCCGGCGGATCGACGACGTGTGGGGCGCGGAGCATCGCCGTGCGTTGGCGGACTACTACGCCTCGGTCTCTTCGATGAACCGTCGCTACTTGCAGGAAGACGGCAAGTCGGTGGTCTGGCACGACTACGCCGGAAAACGCGCCACCGTGTTCAATTTCGCCCAACGAAGCGTCAAACTGCCAGGCAAGGTGAAGGACCTCACCACCGGCCAAACGCTGCCGACGGCCGCCAGCTACGAGTTGCAGGCCAACCACACGTACGTGGTGACCGGCGCGGAACTTCCGCGGGTGGTGAGCGAGTAAAGAGCACCTTTATGTTCACCATAGACACAGAGAACCACGGGGAGGACGTTGGACATTCGAAAAATGTCTCGAATTTCCAACGTCCTCTCCGTGGTTCTCTGTGTCTTGCGGTGAAAAAACGTTTCCCCTCTCCACCGTCACGCGGCGTGGTGTTGTAAACATTGGGCCTAATCACTCATAAGCCCGCGCCTAACAGTCTAATCGTTTAACAGCCTGACCGCTTTTTTTGTGTCTTGACTCTCTTCCGCCGTGTCGGTATGATCCTGTGTTCGCTGGGACGCGGTGGATGTTTACAGGAGAGGAGTCCTCGCCATGGCCAAACGTAAGGATGCGATGGCGTTGTTTGAGGCCATCAGCAAGACCCAGGCCAAACCGGGCGGGCAAGTGCTCCCGCCGCATGTGGGCATTTCGCCCCAGCCGGTCAAGGCCGAGTCGCGGGCGGTGTTGTATGTTCCGCCCACCGAAGGCGGCGAAACGGCGGAGCCCGGAGCGGCCCCGCCCCCGCCGCCGGTCAGTGGTGCGCGCGGCACGTGGGTGCCCGCCGCCAAACCCCCGTCCTCGCCGGACCGGACGGGCGCGTCCGAGTCGGTACCGAACGGGTCGGCCGGCGGACATGTGGCGGCGCCGGGCGCACCGGCCAATGGGTACGTTCCGGAGACGAATGTTCCGGTGGGCGGATACGTTCCGGCGACGGAGCGGACGCCCGAGTCGGCCGTGGTTCCGGTTGTGGTTCGACCGCCCAAGACGTCGGCGGCCCCGCCCCGGCAGTCCTCGGTCTCCAACGGTGTTCCGATGGCTCGGGCGGCGATGTCCGCTCCGCCAACGACGCGGGGCGATTCGTCGTCCGGATGGTCCAAACCGCGGCTGGTGGCCTTGATTCTGGCGGCCGTGCTGGTGGTCGGCGCGATCTGGTACGTGGCCGTCAAACCCGGTTCCTCGCGGAACCCCGCCGGGTCCGGCGACGGTCCGTCGCAGGCGAGTGTGGGCGCGGTGGGGCAGGACGAAGAACTGCCTCCACCACCGGAGTTTCTGCCGGGCAAGTGGTATCTGGTGGTCGAGAGCATCAGCCCAAACGAGGCGAATCCCGAGCAGGCGGCGGTTCATATCGCCACCTGGCTGACGCAGCGGGATGTGCCCGCCGCCGCGAAGACCACGCGAAGGGCCGGCCGCGATATCTGGGTCGTGATGGCGTATCAGCGATTTGATGAGGTGCCTTGGCGCGACGTCAACGGAAAACCGGTGTACAACCCCGGTCCGACGGAGTTCGCGAAAAAAATCGAAGGTCTGGGTAAGGAATACTTCCGCCAGTTCCGGACGTATCAGTTTAAGCAGACCAACCCCAAGGGCGAGTTTACGCCTCTATATGTGCGAATTTCCGGGTCGTGAGGCCCGAAGGAAACGCCTGGTTGACTAGTTAACTAGTTAACTAGTTAACCGGTTAACTAGTTAACGAATTCATGGATTCAGGAGCAGATACCGTATGTCGATGGACAGAACATTGAAGGTTGCCGGCGGTTTGGCCAAGGTTCGCAGCGTGCTCGGCCGGGCCGAGCGGATCGCCAAGATGGCCGAGGACGGCAAGTTCGATATGGAAAAATCCAGCCCGCTGGGGCTGCCGAAGTTCAAGGTCCGCCACTCCAAGGCCGGTCAGAAGGTCAAGAAGGCCGCCGACGAGACGGCCGAAGGCGCCGCCCCCGCCGCCGGGGCCGCCCCCGCTGCCGGAACCAAGGGCGCCGCTCCCGCCAAGGGTGCCGCCCCCGCCAAGGGCGCTGCCGCCCCCGCCGCCAAGGCCGCACCGGCCGCCAAGAAAAAATAGTGACGCGGGTTTCGGATTTGTTGCGAAAACCGCGCAGTCGCCACGATGCATACGTGGCTTGCCTCTTTGCGCTGTAGGACGTGGGCAAAAGCGAAACGTTCAGCTTTTATCCATGTCTTACAGCGCAAAGAGGCAAGCCATATCTCGCGTGTGCGCTCCCGTATTTTTGAAGGAATTCGACCATGAAAAACCCGCTTACCATTGCCGACCGCATGGCGAAGATCGATGCGTCGGGCATTCGCAAGGTGTTCGACCTCGCGGCGAAACTGAAGGACCCGATCAATCTGTCGATCGGTCAGCCGGATTTCGACGTGCCCGAACCGATCAAGCAGGCCGCCATCGACGCCATCCGCGCCGGCCAAAATAAGTACACCCAGACGCAAGGCACCGAGGCGCTCCGGTCCGCCATCGCCGCCGACTGCCGACGCGAGTTCGGATGGTCGGACGATCAGCCGTACCTGGTCGCCAGCGGCGTCAGCGGGGCGCTCATGCTGGCCGTGCTCACCACGGTCAACCCCGGCGACGAAGTGGTCTTCCTCGACCCCTACTTCGTCATGTACGCCCACCTGGTGAACCTCTGCGGCGGCGTGAACGTGCCCGTGCCGACGTATCCGAATTTCCGCGTGGACATCAACCGCCTCGCCGACGCGATCACGCCGCGAACAAGGCTGCTCATCATCAACTCGCCCGCCAACCCCACCGGAGCGGTCTACACCGAGGACGAACTGCGGGCCATCGCCGACCTGGCCGCCAAACACGACCTGCTGGTCATCAGCGACGAAATCTACAACCTGTTCTGCTACGACAGGCCGTTCGCGTCCATCGCCCGCTTCCACGAGAACACGCTGCTGATGCGAGGCTTCTCGAAAAGTTACGCGATGACCGGCTGGCGCATGGGCTACGTCACCGGGCCACGCTCGATCATCGAGAAGATGACGATGTTGCAGCAATACAGTTTCGTCTGCGCCCCGAGCATGGCCCAGGCCGCCAGCGTGACGGCGTTGCAGACCGACATGAGCAACGAAGTGGCCGCGTACAGGAAAAAGCGCGACATGGTGTACGACGCCCTCGGCCCGACGCTGGGCCTGGTGAAACCCGAGGGCGCGTTCTACGCCTTCTGTCCCGCCCCCGGCGGCGACGCGTCGGCGTTCTGCAAGCGGGCGATCGAGAACAACGTGCTGATCATTCCGGGCAATGTGTTCAGCGCCCAGGACACGCACTTCCGAATCTCCTACGCGACCACCGACGAAAAACTCGCGCAGGGCATGGACATTCTGGTGAAGTTGGCGAAGTAGACTGGTTGTAAATGTGGCTCTGCCTGTTGGTGTTGTAAGACGTTGTGAACTACAAACGTTTTATCGTTCATAACGTCCTGCAACGCAAACAGGCCGAGCCATTTCGTTACTCTTGTTGTTCTCGCAACTCTTGCTGTCTTCGTAAGTGGGTCAGCCGTGTTTTCGCCGCATCGCGCACGAACCGATTGCTGTTGTTTTTCGCCAGATCGTCGAGCGCGGTTTGATCGGTCAGCCGGTTCACCGCGGCCACACGCACAAAAGGCAGGGCTTCGTTGTCGGTCAGTTTTGCGATGCTGGCGAGCAGGGCCTGATCGGTCAGTTTTCCAACCGCAATTTCGGCCACCTTCTGGTTGAAGTTGTTGTTGCTCCGGGCGATACCGGCAATCACCGTTTGGTCGGTCAACTTGTTCAGCGCCGCCAGGCGGGTCGGTTCGTAGGTGCAGGCGGCCGCGATTTGGGCGAGCAGGGCCTGATCGGTCAGCGTTTCAACGGCCGCCTCATGCACGTCGATGCGGTCGCCCATCGCGATTTCGGCCAACCGCGCCGGATCGGCGATCCTGGTCACGGCCGCCTGACGAACGTTCATGTCCCGCGCCGTGCCCATGATCTCGAGGAGCGAGTCCTCGTCGGTCAACTGTTCCACCGCCGCCAGGCGAATATCCGCGTCCGGCGCGACTTTCGCGATGAAGACAAGCGTGTCCGGTGGCGGGTCGGTCAACCGGGCAAACATTGCGCGGCGGAAGTCCGGGTCCGGGTCGTGCATCGCAAGATCGACAAACACCGCCCGGGCCGTCGACTGATGCCGCTCGTCCAGTTTGTCCGCCGCGGCCACGCGCACGAACGGGTCGGCTCCGTTCATGGCCACATCCTCCAGCCGCTGCTGATCCGTCAATTTCGCCACGGCCACCAGCCGCGCAGACACGGGGATGCTCGCGTCCTTGGCCGTCTGCTGAGCGTCGGACTCCGAAGAACACCCCGCCAACGCGAACCCACCCGCCAACGCCAACAACGCGGCCACGAAAAATCGTTTGATGTCCACGGTGAATTCTCCTGTAACAAACGTTTTGTCGTTCACAACGTCTCGCAACGCAAACAGGCCGAGCCATTTCGTTATTCTTGTTGTTCTCGCAGTTCGGCGAGTCGTTTTTTCGCCGCTTCATGCGCGGAGAATCGGCCGGTGTCTTCCGCGATCTCGGCAAGCAGGGCCTGGTCGGTCAGTTTTGCAACCGCCGCGTCGCGCACGGACGGATAGACGCCGTTTGTCGCGACCTTGGCGAGCAGGGTCTGATCGGTCAATTTTTTCACCGCCGCTTCGCACGTCTTCGTGTAGCCGTTGCTCATCGCGACATGGGCGAGCATGGCCGGATCGGTCAGCGATTCCACCGCCGCCTGGCCGTACTCGATGTTGGAGGTGTTGGTGATCGCGATTTCGGCGAGCAGGGCTTGGTCGGTCAGCCGTTCGATCGCGGCCACACATACAGACGGGGATTCCCTGCTCGTTTTCGCGATTTCGGCGATCACAGCCTGGTCGTCCAGTTTTTTGATCGCCGCCACACGCACTTCGCTGTAGTCGTTGTTCTTCGCGGCCTCGGCGATCACGGCCTGATCGGTCACCTTTTCCATCGCCGCCAGACGGACCGACGGGAACACCTTGGCGGTCAGGGCGTCGGCGAGCAGGTCTGGATCGGTTAACTTTTCCATCGCCGCCAGGTACACGTCCTCGTAGATGGCGGGATTGTCGATGATCCGGGCAAGCCGCGCCTGGCTGGTGATTTTGGCCACCGCCGCCAGACGCAGGTTCGCGTCGCCGCTCCCTCCGGAGGACACGACCCTGAGGAGACGCTCCTCGTCGGTCAACTGTTCCACAGCCGCCAGGCGGACCGCCGCGTCCCCCGCAAAGTATACAAGGGTGAGGAGCGAATCCCCGTCGGTCAACTGTTCCACCGCCGCCAGGCGAAGATCCGCGTCCTGCGAGTGTCTGGCGAACTGGGCAAGCGTGTCCGGGGGCGGGTTGGTTAATTTGGCGAATACCGCGTGGCGGACCTTCGGGTCCAGGTCGCTGAGCGCGATTTCGGCGAACACCGAATTGGCCGTCGACTGATGCTGCGCGTCCAGTTTGTCCGCCGCGGCCACGCGCACGAACGGGTCGCCCCCGTTCCTCGCCACGTCGTCAAGCCGCTTCTGCTCCGTCAGCTTCGCCACCGCCATCAGCCGTGCATAAATGGGCTTGCTCGCGTCCTTGGCCGTCCGCTGAGCGTCGGCCTCCGACGAACACCCCGCCAACGCGAAACCACCCGCCAACGCCAACAATGCGACGACGAGAAATCGTTTCAAATGCACGGCGGATTCTCCTGTAACGAACACGTTGCCACTCCAAACGTCCTACAACGCAAACCGGCAAGCCATCGCGAAACATCTCTCGACTACCACATGTTCCCTCTGTATTTCTCTGTGCCTGTGGTGAAAAAAACTCTCGATCTCCACGCGAGCATCACCGGCCCCGTCGCGGGCGGAAGGCGGAGGTGGACTTTTTCTCCGCTTTGGAGCGGTCGAGGATTTTCATGGCCTTTTTCATGTCGGCGACTTTGAAGACGGTGGTGGTTCGTCCGCCGGGGGCTCCGCCGGTGCAGTAGGCGTACGAAATGTTGACGTGTTCATCGGCGAGTTGCTGGGCGACGGCCGCGAAGGCGCCGGGCTCGTTGGTGAGTTCCAGCACCAGGACGGGGGTTTCGGTCCAGTTGTCGCAGGTTTTGCCCAGGACCTCGCGGGCCTTGTCGACGTCGTCGGCCACCAGCCGCAACACGCCGTGCTCCATGTAATCGGTGAGCGTCAAGGCCGTCACGTTCACGTGCGCCTTTCCCATGGCCCCGATCACGGCCGCCAACACGCCAGGCTTGTTCACCAGAAACACCGAGAATTGCGTTTGAATGTTCATGGGCACATTGTACGAACAGCCAGCGACAAGTGACAAGTGACAAGCGACAAGTGACAAGAGAAGGAAACGTTTGTCTTTTCGTCGTTTTCGCAGGAGACGATGGTTTTGAAAGACAGGATTTTCCTTCTCTTGTCACTTGTCGCTTGTCACTTGTCGCTGCTTCTCCTCCCACAGCCGTTCGGCTTCGCTTTTTCGGGCGTAGATGGGGAGGAGGAGGTGGTAGTCGGTGAATGCGTTGGCGAGGGCGAGTCGGTGGCCGACGTGGTAGACGCTTTCGGCGGTGGGAAAGTTTATTGCGGGGTCGGTGAGCGTGATACTACCGGCGGTTTCGGCGAACGCGGGGTGGTGGGTCAAGCCTTCGCCGATGAGGGTGATGGGTTTGGGGAACTCGGCGAGCAGTTGTTGCGGCGTGAGAATTCGCGGTCGACCGACGGGTTGCGGCGGCGGCGCGGCTGGCACCGCGACGGCCTGGGTGACTTTTTGAACGGCAACATTTTCCTTCTCTTGTCGCTGGTCGCTGGTCGCTTGTCGCTGAAACAATTGCACGTAGGCGAGCTCGTCTTTGGCGTCGAGGATGACGGCCAGGTGCTGCCAGGGCAGGGGGCGTGCGTTTTCAGCCACGGCGTGGGTGGTGGGGACGGCGACGGTTTGGATGCCCGGCACGGCCTGAGCGAGCGTTCGCGCGACGGTCACGCCGACACGGACGCCGGTGAAACTCCCCGGCCCGACGGAGACATACACCTCCGTGACGTCGCGGGGTGTCAGCCCGTGGGCTTGGAGCAGTTCGCGAAGGTGCACCAGCAGCGTCGTGGCGTGCCGGCTTGACGCGTCGAACCGCCGAACGGCCGTCAACGCGCCATCCACCGCCACCGCCACCCCGCCGGCGCGGCAGGAGGTCTCCATGGCTATACAAACCGATCGCATGGGGGTAGTGTACCGAAAACGGCAGCGACTAGCGACAAGTGACAAGCGACAAGAGTAGGGAGTGCCTGTTTTATTTCGTGTTCTCGTGCAGTGTGAACGGTTTGAAAGACAAAATTTTCCTTCTCTTGTCGCTTGTCGCTTGTCACTTGTCGCTAGTCGCTCGTTTTTCGATCCGTTTCACGAATTCCGCCAGCACCTCGAAGTACCGTTCTCCCGCGACGAGCATGACGTCGTTGTGGCCGGCGTTGTCGACCCAGTAGTGTTGTTTGGGTGAGTGGGCGGCGGCGTAATTTTTTTCGGCGTGCCAGAGGCGGATGAGTCCGTCGTCGCGGCCATGGATGAACAGGACCGGACAATGGACGCCGGGGAGTTTTTCGAGGTTTTTGTAGCGGTCTCCGGGGAAGATCGGCCAATGCGTCGCCACGCGGAAGGCGGAGGTGAACCCGCTTTCGAGGATCAGTCCTCCGACGGGTTTTCGTGAGGCCAGATCGGTGGCCGGTCCGCTGCCGATGGAGCGGCCCAGCAGCAGAATCCGCCCCGGTTCCACGCCGGACCGCACCAGGTAGTCGTACGCGGCGTCGATGTCTGCGTAGGTGGCCTGTTCGCTGGGCGAGCCCTCGCTCGTGCCGTATCCGTGGTAGTCGTAGGCCAGCACGTTGTAGCCGGCCGACTGAAACATGCAGTAGTAGGGTTCCATTTCCCCCATGTCCTCGCCGTTTCCGTGGCTGTAGAGGATCGTGTAGCGGTCGGCGGGATTTTTCGCGAGGAGGTGCATGGCGGAAATCTTCGTGCCATCGGCGGTGGTGAGCGGAAAAAACAGCGTTCCGTCGCCGTTGGAATAACTCGGCGACGGCGGAAAATACATCACGCGATTGATACAGCCTGTAACCGCCACGATAAGTCCCACAATGTATGTACCCGCCAACAACACCCCCATCCGAACCAATTGCCGCCTAACCGTCATCTTCCGCCGCCGGGCGGTCTGGTTGGGCGGGTCGCTCCGCAGTGAAGGGTCCGTGGACATTACCCTTGTAATAGTATATCGAACGTCGAGCGATGTCCACTGCAATCCGTCAGGCGAGGAAATCCAACCATCGGCAGTTGAAAAATTTATAAAACTTATATGATAAAATAAATAATTTGCTAAATAAATGAATCAAATTGTATGTTTCCATTGGGTAAATGATGTTTGATAAGTTGCCTTTGGAGGCGATGCGGATAACGGAACACAGAAAGAAAGGAGCGTGTACAGCGAATAGAGACAATAGAAAACCAGTGAGTTGACGCAAGTCAAACGTTCGACAACGCAATGGCCGCGACTCCAGGAAGTCGCGGCCATAATTCTTCATGTGTTACTTCACTGTATTTCAATATTATATAAATAATTTATTTAGTAAATGAATTTATATCCTATGTTTCCTATGTTATTCATCATGTGCCCTGACGATTGTCGCAGGAGGCATGGTGATGGCGGGTGGAAAAGAACACCTGTTCGCCGGACGATGTGGTTCGGCGGGCGGCACAACTACGTTACCTGAGGAGGCAACGACATGGTGTATCGACCGTTATCCATGGTGTGTCTGGTTATCGCGGCGTGCGGGGTGATGTTGTCGTCGGGAGCTGCGATCCTCATCAGCGATCCTAGTGGCGTGACTCCATCGAGTCCTGACTACTGGGAAAATAGTTTCATTACGATTGGGCGCGCCGAGGTGATCGTGAACGGCGGTACGGTCATCACGCAGCCCGCGGGCGCGAATGTGACCATCGGTTCCGGCGAGGATGCTGTGGGCAGGCTGACGATCACCGAGAATGCCCGCATGTACACTCCCAACAGTGCGTATGTCGGGTATCGCGGCGGCACGGGGATCATGACCATCGAAAACGGCGGAACGTGGATGCTCGGGAGCAGCATGTTTCTCGGTCAGAACGAGGGCACGACGGGAATCCTAAGCGTCAGCACCGGCGGAACGGTGACGGTGGGCGGGCTGAGCATCGGCCTGTCCGGTCATGGAATCATCAACATTTCCAACGGCGGGACGCTTGTCAACACCTCCAGTTTCACCACCAACCTCGGCAGCGGGATTTACTCGACCCCGGCGGTCGGCGTGGTGGTGGTGGACGGGGCCGGGTCGAACTGGATCAACAACAGCGCCATCAAAATAGCCATGGGCGGCGTTTCGACGGGGTCGCTGACGGTTCGCAACGGCGGCCTGGTGGCGACGACGGGGCTCAGCGCGGGCGATGGCGTGGCCGACCTCGAGTTTGACGGCGGCGTGCTCCGGGCGCAGGGCGCCTCCACCAACTTCATCACGGGCGTTTTCAACAGTTTGAAGCTCACCGGCGCCGGGATGACGTTGGAGAACGATCAGGCCGTTACGGTGAATCAGACGTTCACCGGAGACGGCGGACTGCGTAAAACCGGTGTCGGGACGCTGACGCTCAACGCGAAGCAGGAGTACACCGGTCTGACGGTTGTGGAGTCCGGCACGTTGACGGGGACCGTGTCGCTGACGGGCGGACTGGTCGTTCGTAACGGCGGCGTGTTCGCTCCGGGCGGTGCCAGCAAGGGCTGGCAGGCCGAGGTCGGCGGATTTGTGCTGGACCGCGGCGGAATCCTGGCGTTGAAGATCGGCGTCTACAGGGACTCGCTGCTCGTCGATGGTGACGTGGTTCTGGACGGAACGCTGGCGTTGTCGGCCATCGGCACGTTGAGAGACGGCGACTCGTACGCCCTCATCGTCAACGACGGGAACCACCCGGTTTACGGAACGTTCTCCACCATAACGGTGGGCGGTGCCTCGGTGGAGTGGCATCCCGTGGGCGGGCTGTTCGGCGGCGGATGGTTCGAGTACAAGGGCAAGACGTTCGCGATCTCCTACGGTGGGGATGCGAGCACGGGCAGCCTGTACGGCGGCCGGGATGTGGTGCTGGGCGTCGGCGTGGACGTCAGCGTGTTCCCGCCGGTCCCGCCGATTCCCGAACCGGCGACGCTGACCCTGCTGGCGTTGGGCGCGACGATCATCTACGGCTGCCACCGGGGCGAGAGGCGGAGAGCGTAGAACGGCCAAAGAAGACGGTTAGGCTATTAGACGGTTCGGCACGGGCTTATGAAGCATTTGGCCAAATGCTCCATAAGCCCGCGCCGAACAATCTAACAGTCTTTTTCGTGTCGCTGCCGTTATTTTTCCTCGGCGATGGCAACGGCGATTTGTGTTTCCAATTCGGGAATTTTGTTACGCACGACATCCCATACGATGGAATAGTTGATGCCCACGTAGTCGTGGATCAGGCGGTCGCGCATTCCCGCCATATTTTTCCAACGGACGGTTGGCCATTTTTGTTTCATATCCTCGGGGATTTTCTTGCAGGCTTTGCCGATGATTTCCAGGCTGCGGACGACCGCCCGTTTCATCACTTCATCTTCCATCAGTTGTTCTTTTGTCAGGCCTGCCGTGGCGGCGTGAATAAATCGGCATTCATCCCTGATGTGGCGAAGGTATTCCACCGGCTGTTTAGACATACGCCACCTCCTTCAGCACATGCGGTTCGATATAGGGACTCAGGCCGTTGACCGTGACCACTTCAATTTTTTCACCGGCGAACAGTTCTTCCAGATAGTCATACAGACCCATGAAATTGTCGAACGTTTCTTTGGCCGGTTCGAACTCGACCAGAATGTCAATGTCGCTTTGCGGCCGTTGTTCGTCGCGAGCGTACGAACCGAACAAACCTATCCGTCTGACGCCCAACGCCGCCAGTTGCGGCATGTGCATACGCATCACGGCCAAGATGGCGTTTTTTGTTGTCATGGGCACTATTGTAGCATGAAACCGGCGACAAGTGACAAGCGACAAGTGACAAGCGACAAGAGAAGGAACGTTTTGTCTTTCAAAACCATCGCTTCCCACGAGAGCGATGAGTCAGACAAAACGTTCCTTCTCTTGTCGCTTGTCGCGTTCTACCGCCGTATCACCCACGCCCGGTAGACGACGTTGCGTTCGAGGAACAGTTTGAACAGCAGTTCGTCGGGCCAGAGGTAGCTGACTTCCTGATCGTGGATTTTTCCGCCCTCGATACGGCCTCGGAATTTGAGGATCGGAATGCGGCCTTGCTGCCAGTCGTGGTTCCACTGGGCCGACACCGGGGCCAAACACAGGCCGATCTCGTACTCGCCCCAGTTGTCCGGTCCCGTGTCACCGGTCATGTACACGTCGTAAAAACCGGAAAACAACATGTCGTTGCGGACGTTGCCGTCCGGCTGGAACTCGGCGAAACCGGTCATGGTGGCGTATTTGTAGCGCGTGAGATTCAGGCCCGGAAAAATCCGCGTGACGAATTTCGGCGCGGACTGGCCTTCGACGAAACCGTCGGTGGCGATTGTCTTGACGTGTCCGGCCCACCGCACCGGGAACCGCTCGTCGATGGCGGCGGCCAGGACGTCGCGCATCGGAGCGCTCAGCCGCCCTTGGCGCGTGAACGTTCCGTTGACCGTGTTTCCGGGGAAAAACAGCGCCATTTGCGGCTGAATGGCCTCGTCGGACTGTAGTTCGCGGAGGTCGATCTCCTGCACGAGCGAGGCGGCCGGGTCGTTGAGGTTGGCTTCGAAGCGCGAACTGACCAGTCCGCCGTTGAGCCCACCGCGATAGTTGGCCTGGAGGTGGCCTTGGCGGATGTCGGCGTCGAGGTGGAACATTCGCACGTTGTAGGTTTGGTTGACGGCCTGGTCGAGCGTGCGGAGCGTGTTGGCCGACAGGCTCACGCGCAGGTCGGCCTCGGTAAGCGTCTGACGGAGGTACAGCAGCCAGTCGGCGGCGAGGGTTTCGGGCGGCGGTTTGAGCGCGTCGTCGCCCTCGTCCTCGCCGCCGGAGGATTCCTTTTGCAGCGAGGCCAGCCAGTCGGCGATGTCCTGATCGTGAAGGAACTCGGCGAGAATTTGCACGTCGCCTCGCGGATTTACGGGCAGGTTCTGCACGTCGGCGAGCAGCCAGAGGTGGTTGTCGCCGAGGGTCAGTTCGAGTTCGTCGGAGACCACGCGTTCGGCGCGCGGTCCGGCGGGATTGTGCAGGTCCAGGTCCTCGACGCGGAAATCGCCGTGGAGTCGCCAGTCCTTTCCGCCGAGTGTGCCGGCGAGTTCGTCGGCGTGGAGTTGGAACCAGCGGACAACCGGCTTGTCGCCCTCGCCAAGTTCGAGTTCCATCTTCGCGCCGCCGCGAAGTTTATACGGCGCCAGCGTCGGCGTGAGGTTGGCCAGCGCGGCGATGTCCTTGCTCGCGACGCGCGCGCGGGCATAACTCAGCCGCGGCAGGATCGGCCAATGAACACCGTAGGCATTGGCAACGTCGTTGGTGTTGGTGAGTCCGACGTAGGCGAAAATGTCCGTTTCGGCCGTGTTGGTTTCGTTGACGACGACGGACATTTCCGTCAGGTCGTGCGGCGCGGAGATGCTCACCTTCGCCGACAACGGCACGCCCGCCGACTTGGTCAGCCCGGCCACGTCGCGGAAACCCAGGTCGTCGGCATGGATGCTCGCCTGCACCTCATAGGCGGCCCTCCAATGGGTGGCATCGTAGCCAAAACTGCCTCCCAGTTGCACCGTTCCCGAAAGCCCGTATGTGTGCACGATGGGCGCCAGTTCCGGCAGCAGCAGGCACAGCGACTCGGTGGGGACAAACTCGATCCCGCCCATGGCGAGAATTCCTTCGCCGGCCCATTCGTCGAGGCGGCGGGACAGAGGCAGCGACATATAGGCGCCGGCGCGGGATTCATCCACGCGAACGTTGAACTTCGACAGTTGCAACTTCAACCGCTGGTCGTTCGATGTCAGGTAGCCTTCCGCGACGAGCGACAGGGGCGTCCCGGCGGCTTTGCGTCGCGAGGCGAGCGTGAACGGCCTGGCGGCGGGCGTGTTGGTGGCCGATGCGGGGGTGATCGCCAGTGCGTCGGCCTGCACGTCCAGAGCGAGCGAAATTCCCTCGTATTGTTCCGAGAATTGTTCCTCCGACACACTGTAGTAGTGGACGGTGACCGGGGTTGTTACCGCAACGCTCACCGTCGTCTCTCCGGCGAGGGTTGCGCCGCCGAGGGTGGGTTCGACCAGCGGAACGGTGGCCGCCAGCAGCGAGGCGTCGCGGAGGGTTGCTTTGCCGGTGACAGCGAAGCCGCCGTCGGATTGGTTATATGCTTTGATCTGAACGTCGCCCAGCGGCAGTTGGACGTTCATGGCGAGTTCCGCGTTGCGTTGCCGGTCGGGGTCGGCGGTGTAGAACACGTCCACGTCGGCGGTGGCAGGGCGGTCGCCAGGTTTGACGAAGTATGGCTGGGCGTCGAGGGCGGCGCGGGTCGCGTCGGCGCGGAGGTGCGTGCGCCATTGCACGCCGTCGGTCTGGAGGCCGAACGTGCCGTGCAGACTGCCGCGCAGCCCAGGCCGGTCGGCTTCGGGCAACGCCAGCAGCAAATCCTCGATCCGCATGGCGACGAATTCGCCGGCGATGTCGAGGTCTAAACGTGGCGTGCCGCGCGGCGAACCCCGTGGCGCGGGCGTCTCGCCCGCGTTGTGCGTGCCATTGTCCTGAACGTCGTGGAACGCCAAGCCTGCTTCGCCGCCTCGCGCGGGCGAGACGCCCGCGGCACGCGCGGGCAGGATGCCCGCGCCACCACGCAGCCGCACGCGGGCCTTTTGCACGCGGAGGTACGCCTGACCGATCCGGGCTTCGCAGAGCACGTCGTCCAGCGTCAGCGGATGCGGGCTCAGCGTGCCGTGCAGCACCACCGCCGCCTCGCGGCCGGGCGGTTTGGTCAACGACAGTGCCCCGACCGCCAATTCCGTGTCCGCCGGAACGATCAGCCGCAGCAGAAGCTCCGTCCCGTCGGCGTGATTCACCTCGAACGACCCGAGGACGGCCCCGGTCAACTGCACCTGGTCAAACACGGCCTCCAGCGGCGGAAACAGGTCCGACAGCGCCCGCAAATCGTTGATTCGGCACGAACCGGTCCACGTCACCTGGCGCAGGTCGGCGAGCAACTGTTCGAACGTCGCGTCGAGCGGCGCTCCACGCCGGCGTCCGTACGTCTCCACCAGCCGCCCGATCCCGCGAACGGACCCGCTGCCCTCAAACCGATTGTCGCCCACCAGCAACGCCGAACGGTCGGCCGCGAACGGCCACTCGCGGCCGTCCAACTCGCCCGCCAACTCATACCGCAACCGCCGGGCCGCCGGTTTGAGCGTCTCGCCGCCCACACGAAGCACCATTTCCGTCGCGTCCACGGACAGGTCAATCCGCATCGACTGCCCCCGCCTGGCCGCTCGGAACTCCACCGACACCGGACCCTGCATGTCCACCTCGCCCGCGACGGCAGACCCGTCCGACAACAACGACGCCAACGCCGACGGGTCCAGCGTCCCCCGGCCTTCCACCTGCTGAATCAAAAACGGCAATCGGCCGTCCTCGCCACCGTGCAGGTCCGTCCGCAGCAAGGCCGCCCCCGACAACTCCAGCCCCGGCAATCGAACCTCCACACGTTTGAACTCCGCCGTGCTGCCCAGCGGGTCCAGCGTCGCCGACACGCTCAACCGGGCCTCCTCCAACGGCGGCAAATCAAACTCGTCCGACGGAGGGTCACCGTCCACGTCCAGCCGCCGCACCAGCAAATCCAGGTCGAACTGCTCGATGATGGCGCGGTCGTTGAGTTGTATGTCCAGCCGCCCGCTGCACACGCCGGTGAGCCTGGCCAGCGGCAGACCCAGACGTTTCAGCGGAAGTTGATCCAGTTGAATGTTGGAGATGTTCAGCGACGCATGGGCGGCGACCGGTCCGTTCGGTTCGGTCCGAAGGCGGAAGCTCACCGGAGCGGGGATCGTCTCCTGACGCAGCGCGGCCGACATCGTGACCTGGGCCAACTGGTTCAGCCGCCCGGAGAGGAACTGCATGTCGCCGATCTCCATCCGCAGCCGGTGCGACGCGTGGGGCAGGTGCACGTCCACGACGGCCTGGTGGATGCTGACGCGGCGGATGACGGTGTCGCCCTCGGTCAGGTGTTCCATGGCGGCAACGTTGCTGTGACCGGCCTGGTCGAACTGCACGCGCAGGTGCGGGTCTTCGATGTCGACGTACTCGATGGGTTTGCCGGCCAGCAGCCGCAGCGGGCTGAAGTCCGCGCGGAGGCGGTTGACGACCAGCAGCGGGTCGGGATCGAAACCGTCGGGGTCGAAACCGGCCGGGTTTTGAATGACCAGATCGCGGATGTCGATGCCCTCGTCCCAGGAGACGCGCACCGCGCCGATGGTGACGTCGCATCCGGTTTTGCGGGCGAGGTCGTCGACCAGGTGTTCGCGGATCGCGTTCGTCGGCAGCCACCAGGGCAGCGACACGTACGCCCCGCCCGCCACGAGCAGCCCGGCCACCAGCGCACGACAAAAGTGCTGCCACAGGCGTCGCCTGGGCGGTCTTGCGGTCGTCGATGTCGACGGGGCCTTCACCATCAGCCCGTATGATACTCGCGAAGGGACGGCGCGCGCTGTAAAAACGTTCCTTCAGCCGCGAATTACGCGAATGACGCGAATGGTCGTCACTCGCTCGCGCCGTGGTCGCGAAGCCATTTCTTCGTTTCGTCATCTTTCGCGATGGACAACGGTGTTTGGCCGTCGTTGTCTTTGGCGTTGAGGTCCGCGCCCTGCGCCTTCAGCCACACCATGCCCTCAATGTTGCCGTACCAGGCCGCGTGAAACATCGGCGTCTGACCCTTGTTGTCCTTGACGTTGACGTCCGCGCCGCGATCCTTCAACCATTGTGCGGCATCGGGTTCAAAGTAGGCCGTGTTCCACCAGATCGCCGTAAACATCGGCGTTTGGCCGCCGCTGTCCTTGGCGTTGACCTCCGCGCCCTGATCCGCCAACCACGCCATGACCTCGACATGACCGTCCATGGCCGCCGCAAACATCGGTGTCCGGCCACTCTGATCCTTGGCGTTGGGGTCCGCGCCGTGTCCCTTCAACCACGCCATGGCTTCGAGTTGGCCGCTCTCGGCCGCCATAAACATCAGCGTCCGACCGTTCTGCCCCGTGGCCTTGATGTCCGCGCCCTGCTCCTGCAACCACTGCATCACCTGGAGGTTGCCGCCCGAAACGGCTTCGACCATCAGCGACCGGCCGGTGACGGTTGTGGCGTGGATGTCCGCGCCTTGATTCTTCAACCACTGCAAGGCCTCGATCTGACCGCTCCAGACCGCTTCAACCATCAGCGTCGCGCCAGACGAATCCTTGGCATGGATATCCGCGCCCTGTTCTTTCAACCACGCCATGGCCCCGACATGACCGCTCCAGGCCGCCTCAAACATCGGCGTTCTGCCACCGGGGCCTTGGGCGTTGACCTCCACACCTTGCCCCTTCAACCACGCCATCGCCTCGATCTGGCCTCCCGCAGCCGCCACAAACACAGGTGTCTGGCCAAACCGGTCCTTGGCGTCGATCTCCACGCCCTGCTCCTTCAACCATGCCATGGCCTCGATCCGGCCTTCCCCAGCCGCCAGAAACATCGGCGTCCGATCCAGGTTGCTCTTGACGTTGACCTCCACGCCTTGCTCTTTCAACCACACCATGGCCTCGACGCTGCCCCCCTGGGCCGCAGAAAACATCGGTGTACAGCCCTCATGGTTCGTGAGGTTGACCTCCGCTCCCTGCTCCTTCAACCACGCCATGACATCGAGATGACCGCTGCGGGCCGCGTAATACATCGGTGTCAGGCGGAACATGTCCGTGGTGTTGACAACATTCACGCCCTGCGCCTTCAGCCGTTCCAGCACGTCGATCCGGCCTTCCTCGGCGGCGAAGTGCGCCAACGCCCGGCCATGGGCACCGGCCTTCGCCCTGATTCGCCCGCCCTCGCTGATGATCGGGTAGTCTTCCTTGACTCGCGCCTGGTTGGCCTCGACCCACTCCTCGGCCGTCAGCGGCCTGTCGGCTGCCTCGGCGGTTGGTGACGTGCCCGCCACTTCGGCGGTTGGCTGCACGTGGCCCGATCCGCCGGCCGGTGGCGGCCTGTCCGGTTCCTCGGCCGATTGTGCCTCGTCCGGTTCTTCGACGGCTGGCGACCAATCCGGTTCTTCCTCGTCGACCGTTGACGGCCCGTCCGGCTTCTCAGCCGTTGTCGACTCGTTTGTCTGCGATTCGCCCATCGCCTCGACGGTTTGTGACGTGTCCGGTTTCGCGGCCGGTTGCGATTCGTCGGCGGATTGGCATCCGGTCGCCAGCATGGCCATGGTCATCACGGCCATGATTACGAGTGCGGGGGTCAGGCGGCTGGAGCGGACGGTCATGACTGTCATGATGCGTTCCTTTTTGAAATAGCCCACGGTAATGTATCGTTTCCGCTCACGGTCCGTCAAGCATTGTCCAACAGCATTGTCCAACACGCCCCACCAAACCCGGAAAAGGCAATCTATTGTTTTCCGCACCAACCATGCTACAGTTTCTTCTCGCGTGAAGTGATCGTGATGAGAGACAAAAGATTCCTTCTCTTGTCGCGGGTCACGGGTCGCTTGTCGCTGTGAAAAAGGAGCAAACATGCACACACGAAACGACTGGGATTTATCCACGGTGAATCTGCATCGGTTGCGGGAGTTGAGCTACGAGGTGGCCGTGTTGCCGACGGGGGCGACCGAGCCGCATAATTTGCATTTGCCGTGCGGGCAGGACACGTTGGCGGCGGTCGAGATCGCCCGGCGGTGCGTGGGGGCGGCGTGGGAGAAAACGCGGTCGGTCGTGCTGCTGCCGGGGCTGCCGTACGGTGTCGATTGCAATTTGATGGCGTATCCGATGGCCATTCACGTCTCGCAGGCCACGCTGGACGCGATGATCCGCGAGATCGTGACGTCGCTGCGGCATCATGGCATTCGGAAGGTGGTGCTGTTCAACGGCCACGGTGGCAACGGGTTTGCGCCGCTGGTTCGACAGTTGCAGTGCGACCTGGACGTTCACCTGTTCACCTGCAACTGGTGGGAGGTCGGCCACGACCAGTACAACACGTTTTTCACGAATCGCGACGACCACGCCGGCGAAATGGAAACGTCGGTTTCACTGACCATCCACCCGGAGTTGGTCGATTTGGAGCTCGCCAAGGACGGCCACGCCCGGCCGTTCCGTTTCGAGGCCTTGCGCAACGGCTGGGCCAAAACCAGCCGCTCGTTCGCCCGAGTGAACGATCACTGCGCCGTCGGCGACCCGCGACAGGCGACGGCGGACAAGGGCCGGGCATATCTGGAGCTGACGTGCCAACGGATCACCGATTTCCTCGTCGAGTTGGCGCAGGCCGAGGTGGATGAATCGTTTCCGCAGGTGAATTAATACGTTAACTCGTTGACTGACATACACTTGATCATTTTGCCGGCGCCGGCAAAATGATCGGCACCGGCGACCAAAGCGAATAACCGGTTTTTATAGGTGAATTGATTCGTTAACTCATTGACTGGCCAATACTTGATCATTTTGCCGGCGCCGGCAAAATGATCGGCACCGGCGGCTAGGATGAATGAAAGGAAAAAATGATGATACGTGAGGATCCGCAAAGTGGCCTTCCCGTTGTTAGTAGCACCTTCGAGGACTTGAAGCAACTCAACACCCACGGCGCGGAGTATTGGAGCGCACGCGACTTGCAGCCGCTGCTTGGATACACCCAGTGGCGACGCTTCGAACAGGCGATCGAACGCGCCATAACTTCTTGTAAACAATCGGGTAATCCGCCGGAATATCATTTTGCCAGCACCGGCAAAATGATCGATCTTGGCAAGGGTGGACTGCGAGACGTAAACGACTACCATCTTTCCCGATTTGCCTGTTATTTGATTGCCCAGAATGGCGACCCGCGTAAGTCGGAGATCGCGCAGGCGCAAAAATATTTTGCCGTTCAAACTCGCCGACAAGAGTTGAGCGACCAGGCGGCGGCAGACATAGAGCGGCTTGAGTTGCGCAAACAGACTTCGGAAGAATTCAAGGCATTATCTGGCGCGGCGTCTGATGCGGGAGTGCAAAGCCGGATGTTTGGCATATTTCATGACGCAGGTTATAAGGGGTTGTATGGCGGACTTGGTCGCGACGCGATCAAGCGAAAAAAAGCGATTCCCGAAAAGGACAATCTGTTGGATCGTATGAATGCCACGGAATTGGCAGCCAACCAGTTTCGCATGACGCAGACGCGCGACAAACTGGCACGCGAGGGTACTCGCAGCCAGGCACGTGCCATTCAAACGCACGAACAGGTCGGCCGGGAAGTGCGCGACGCCATCCGCCGCATCGGTGGCCAGTTACCGGAAAACATTCCACCGGCGGAGCACATCAAGCAAGTGGAGAAGCGGCTCAAATCCTCTTCGCCCAAACTGGAACTGGATGACAAAAACGCAACCGGACTGTTGGGCGAGAAGAAAGAAACCGAAGGTCAATAAACAAAAACTCGAATTCACCTAAAAGGAGATAACCCCATGCGCGTGCTTTTCCTCGATCTCGACACCCTTCGGCCGGACCATTTGGGCTGTTACGGCTATCACCGCCGCACGTCGCCGAATATTGACCGCATCGCGGCGGACGGTGTGCGGTTTGAGCGATACTACTGCCCTAACGCGCCGTGTCTGCCGTCGCGGGCGGCGATGGTGTCGGGGCGGTTTGGCATTCATACGGGCGTGGTTGGGCACGGTGGGACGGCGGCCGACATGAGGCTGGCGGGGCAGGAACGGGAATTTCTCGACTTCGCCATGGACCGGCACAGCCTGTTTGCCCTGTTTGCCCACGCGGGGTATTACACGGCCTCGGTCAGTCCGTTCGCCGAACGGCACTCGGCGTGGTGGTTTTACGCGGGGCTGAAGGAAATTCACAACCCCGGCCAGCGCGGCATCGAATCGGCCGAGCACATCACGCCCACGGCCGTGAAGTGGCTGGAGGAGCACGCGGCTGGCGACAACTGGTTCCTGCACGTCAACTACTGGGACCCGCACACGCCGTACCGGGCACCGGCGGAGTTCGGCAACCCCTTCGCGGACGACCCGCTGCCGGCCTGGCTGACCGACGAGGTGGTCGCCAGCCACCAGGACGTCGTCGGTCCGCACTCGGCCCGTGAGATCGACATGTACACCGACGCGGAAAATCCGCATTTCCCCCGCCAGCCCGGAGCGGCCAGGGACCTCGCGGGGGTCCGGCGGATGATTGACGGGTACGATTGCGGCATCGCCTACATGGACGGCCACATCGGGCGGCTGCTGGCCATTCTCGAACGGCACGGTGTGCTGGAGGACACGATGATCATCGTCACCTCCGACCACGGCGAAAACCTCGGTGAGATGGGCATTTACGCCGAACACGGCACGGCCGACGAGATCACCTGCCGCATCCCGATGATCGTCAAACTCCCCGGCGGACAACGCGGCCACGTCGACCGGGGCCTGCATTACAACCTCGACCTGGTTCCCACGATCGCCGAACTGTTCAATCGGCCAACCCACGAAAAATGGGACGGCCAAAGCTATCTCGCCAGCCTGACGCACGGCCGCGATACCGGTAGGGAATTCCTCGTGCTCAGCCAGTGCGCCCACGTCCTTCAGAACGCAGTTCGTTGGGACAACTGGATTTACATTCGCACCGTCCACGACGGATACCGGCTGCTGCCGGACGAACTGCTCTTCAACCTTGCCGACGACCCGCACGAGCAGCACGACCTCGCGCCGGCGCGGCCCGACCTTTGTGGCTTGGCGTCGCGAATGTTCCAGACCTGGCACGAACAGATGATGCGAACCCAGCTGCCCGGGGCACCCGACCCGATGTGGACCGTCTACCACGAGGGTGGCCCATACCACACCCGAGGCCACCTCCGCTCCTACTGCGACCGCCTAAAATCCACCGGCCGGGCCGCCGCGGCGGAACAATTGCTCGAAAAACACCGGGAGGAACTGGCGTGAGTCGTGGGTGAATTTTTGATGTAAGTGCTTGTGAGACAAGCCAATAGCCAGTAGCCAATAGCCACCAGGTAAGGCCCGACGAGGGCAATGGCAAAGGAGCGAAGGCGAGTGTTATACGATATGACGTTATATAAACCATTGTATATTAAAATGTTATAAAAATTTCGATGCCAATTCGCCCTTGGTCAGTATCATCTGTTGGCGACCCGTTTTGCCACACCTATTGGCCATTGGCTACTGGCTATTGGCTATTTCGAGGGTTTTTCTTTCGTATGACCGTTAGTCACCCCTTACTATTACCTTGACAGTTTCGCCTTTGACGTGATACTATGCCGGAACTTATGGTCACTGCGGCACGAACAAAGGGACAGGTTCAGGTTAAGGCGAAAAGTCCGGCCAAGAAACCGGTCAAATTGGCCATTCCGACAAAAAGGCCTGCTCGAACGTTCGAGTCGGCCATGAAGTTTCTGTTCAGCCACACGGATTACGAACAGATGCTTCGCGTGCGCTACAACCGGGACACGTTCAGCCTGGACCGGATGCGAAAACTGCTTAAACAGTTGGGTGACCCGCACTTAAAGCTGAAAACAGTCCACATTGCCGGCACCAAGGGCAAAGGGTCCACGTGCACGATTCTGGCGTCGATGCTCCAGGCGTGTGGTTATCGGACCGGCCTGTATACGTCGCCGCACATCTGCGACGTCCGCGAGCGGATCACGATCAACGGCGACATGATCTCCCAAGCCGCCTTGACCCGGCTGATCTGTCGGGCCGAACCGATCATCGCCAAAATGGCCGATTTACGGCCGACGTTTTTCGAAATCTTTACGGCGCTGGCCTTTACGCACTTCGTCGAGCAGGGCGTGCAGCTGGCCGTGATCGAGACGGGTCTGGGCGGGCGGCTGGACAGTACCAACGTGCTTGAACCGAACGTCTGCGGCATTACGAACATTTCGTACGACCACATGGCCCAGTTGGGCAGCACGCTGGCGGAGATCGCGGCCGAGAAGGCGGGCATTATGAAACCCTCCACGCCCGTCATCTGCGTTCCGCAGGAGGCCGAGGCCAAACGGGTGCTCCGCCGGCACGCCAAGGAAGTCAAGGCCAACCTGATGTTCATCAGCGAGGACATCGAGTTCAGCTACCGCGTGGAGTCCAGCCGCAACGCCGGCTGTCGCACGCGCGTCTGCCTCACCACGCCGCTGAGCAAATTCGAACACCTGCCTATGCCGCTGCTGGGCGAGCATCAGGCCGTCAATTGCGGATTGGCACTGGCGTTGCTGGACCAGCTTCGCGGCCAGGGGTTCGACCGCATCACCGACGCCAAGGCCATCGCCGGTCTGTTGAACGTCAAGGTGCCCGGCCGGATGGAGATGGTGAATCAAGACCCGCGCGTGATGGTGGACGGTGCCCACAATGCCGCGAGCATCCAGGCCCTGATGCGGGCGATCGGGCAGCACATTCCGTACGATTCGATGGTGATGGTCTTCGGCTGTGCCGCCGACAAGGACATTCGCGGCATGATGGACCAGATCGCCACCGGCGCGGACAAGGTGATTTTCACCAAGGCCGCCGCGAACCCCCGCGCGTGCGACCCGCGCGAGTTGGCCGAGATTTACGAGGAACGCAGCGGCCGCGTGGCCCAGGTGTGCGAGACGCTCCCCCAGGCCATGCGCGTCGCCCACTCCGCCGTCAGCCGCGAGGACTTAATCTGCGTCACCGGATCGTTCTACCTCGTCGGCGAGGCGAAACTGCTGTTCCAGGGGCGAAAATAGCGAGGCGGAGACACGGGGACGCGGAGAAGGCGTTGGTGTTTGAAAAACGCTTCGCGATGGTTCGCCTTTTTGCGTTGTAGGGTGTTGTGAACTGCAAGACGTTTTGTCGTTCACAACACCCTACAACGCAAACAGGCAAAGCCATATTTGTATTTACTCTTGCAGCACATTCCGCAGACATTTCACCAACACGGGTTTGACGTCGTCGAGCGTGACGGGCCGGCCGAGTTGGGCGGTCATGTCGGTGATGCCGGTCTCCCGCAGGCCGCAGGGGACGATCAGATCGAAATGTTTGCGGTTGATGTTCACGTTCAGCGCCAAGCCGTGCCAGGTCACCCAGCGTCGCACCGCGATGCCGATGGCGGCGATTTTCTCGTCGCCGGTCCACACCCCCGTCGCCCCGCCGCGCCGCCCCGAAACCAGGCCGAACGCCGCCAGACAATCCATCACCGCCTGCTCCAGCCCCCGCACGTACTCATGCACGCCGCACCGCGCGGCGGGCGTTTCCCGTGGCGAGGGCGTCTCGCCCTCGTGTCCCGCGGGCATCCTGTTGCCCGCGCCGGGCGAAGACGTCTTGACGTCTTCTTGTGTCCAGGCCAATGGAGCACACAACGCGGACGAGACGCCCGCGCCACGTAGCCGGACGATCGGATACGCCACCAGTTGACCGGGGCCGTGGTACGTCACGTCGCCGCCGCGCGTGACTTCATGCACCGACAGGCCCGCCCGCCGCAGCGTGGCCTCGTCGGCGAGAACATGTTCAACCTTGGCCCGCCGCCCGAGCGTCAGCACCGGCGGAACATGTTCGACCAGCAGCAAAAACCCCTCATGCGACGCATCGGCGATCACCTCCGCCAGCCGCTCCTGCTGCACGGCCAGGGCGTCAACGTAATTCATTTGTCCCAGGTCGATCACTCGCATGGGAATAGTATACAAAAAATGCTTTTTGAAACAGCCGCGGAATTTTCGAAGGACTCAGAGAAAAAGAGAATATCCAAATAATGCTACCACAGTGCCATTTTATTGTTCCTCTTGATTCTGTGTAAAATCGTTATAAACTAGCTGGGGTTTTGGATGCGATAGACGACTTGCCCCGACAACGGTATCTCCATCCAGGACAAACCCTATGAGTACCCATCCCATCCCCATTCCCCATGTCGGATTTGAAGGGAAAAAGTATCGTTTATGTTCATCGTAAAACATGATACGTATGGTATCCTTGACCCCATGCTGATCCAGCAGCTGGCGAACAGACGGCGGATACATGCCATTAAGAAAACCAGATTGTGCGTGTGTGTTCGGAAGGGCTTTGCGCCAATCTTCGGCTGATATACACAAGTCTGGCGGGCCGAGTTGCGCAAGAATATCAACCTTTATAAGTGGATTTTTTGTCCCAGCGTTATGAATCACGTCATCGCTGACATCGAACCATTCACGAGTCACTGTTTTCTGTTGCTCCGATGCGCATCCGCCCAGCAACAATAAGGATATTACATAGCAAAGTGGGAATCTCAAACCATATTTTGTATATTTTCTGTTCACCATATCATCCTAGCTCATTTTTTGGTTCCTTGTTTGCCGCCCTTAAAGAGTGTTGGCACTGTTGGCGCATTCATGTGGAATGGTCCCGGAGTAACAGTCCCCTGACCGCCCCAGAATACTTTACCCTCAGAATTAGCCATGATGCCTCCTGTCTTGTTCGCGTAGTCGCCATTACACGCGTAGATCATTCCAAAGCCAAGTTGATACCATAGTCCATACCTGGTTTCTTTATAGCTCATCCAATAATCTTCCCAGCCATCTTTCCCGTTGACATTTTCCTTTGTCAGCAAGCCTGTTTCACTGCCATGCCCCCAGAACAAAAGTCCATGCATCATTTTAACATTCGTGGCCTCTTCCAGAAGGCTCTTCGCCTCTCTTGCGGTCAAATTGCTATGTTCAACGACATGAAATCCCAGTTCTTGGAGATCTGATATGTCCTTGTTCCATCGTACGTAAAATTTAGCAAGCGCAGGTCCCGCACCTTCCCATCCCGCCCACAGGGCAATTATAGTATTGGGAATAATGAAAAGTTCACCGCCACAGAGGACTGTCTCTATGTCATCGAACTTTTTCAATAATTCTTTTGCCTTCTGATCATACGGTTCTGCCCAGTAGCGCCACTGGTTTACCTGTAAGCCAATCTTGGCGGCTAATGACTCAATTGTGTCGCCCTTATCCGCCTTGGCGAATGCTCTCATCTTACCATCTCGAGTGATCGTCCATAATCCGGTTGGGTCTTGACGATTTACCGGATTGCCCTTCCGGGACAAATACAGATTTGTGCCGTCTCGGTATCCCGCCGGGTCGCGTTGCATGAAGCGGGCCAGGGTGGGCGAGTACATGCGGCCGCGGTTGTCGATCAGGCCGGAAACCGGGTCGTGACGCAGGCCCTGCCAGCCGAATTCGCACAGCGAGACGGGAATCGTGTCACAGATTCGCGCGGAGGTCAGTTGCGGATAGGTCAGGACGGCGTCGTTGGCCCATTTGGCGGCTTCTTCAACGTCGGAGAGGACCCGCAGACGGCCGTAGACCGTCCGCTCGCCGTGCGGGGTGTACTCGTAGCGCTCCACCAGCCGGCCGGACTCGTTCACGACGCCGATCACATTGTAATTCGCGTCCTGCATCACCCCGAACGACTGCACCGGCCCGGAATTGCTGAACGTGCCGTCGGCGTCGAAGTGTACATTAATTTGCACCAGTTCATCTATATATTGTTGTCCCCAAACATATGTTTTTAGCGTCTGGCCGCTGCCGTTGCGTTCCTCGATCAGCCGGTGATGATTGTCGTAATAATATTCATATGTATAGTCCAAGTCGCCGCAATTGCGGATATCCCGCTTCACCAGCCGCCCCAGGCCGTCATAATGCAGCGTGACAACCGTTGAACCTTTGTGAAAAAAGCGGTCGCCGTTGCCGTCTTTGTGATGAACGCGCGCGTGACGTTTGTCAGCCGATCCAGGAAATCATAGGTGTAGGCATACGCGCCGTCAAAGTATATGTTGCCGGAAGCGCCGCAGAGGCTTCCGTCGCTGCCAAACGCCGCCGCGCCGACGGGGACGGCCGCATCCAAATTCGGTTTGAGGTTCGCCGGCCCATCCACGCTCTTCGGTTCACGGACGCCGTTCGCATGGTCGCGAATGTCACCGCCAACGGCAATCAGCGACAGGCAAGGCGCCTCCGAAGTGGCCGACACGACAACCCCCGCCGCCACAACTCCCGCCGCCAAGACCAACATCAAAATCACAGGACAACTCACTTGCTTCGCGCGCGTACTTGCATGTACCTTTTGCACCCTTTCCACACGCATGTCCCGGCCATTCCGATGCGACCTTTTCATACTCGTGCCCCTTTCAGCTACTCATCATACCTTCGCAGAAATGAAACGAACTCATAGTATATTGAAAAAATGAAGTGTCGTTGTCAACCGAAAAAAACACAAAATACATAGGTGTTCGTGCTTCGAATTTCGTGCTTTCACTTTGTCCATCCGCCTTGTTATCCTTGTCGTATGGCCATTCAACATCGTACATCTTCGCTCGCCTCCGCGCTGGCGTGGTTGGGGGGTGGGGTTGCCGTGGGCGTGGCGGCGGGGTTGGCGTTTATTGCCTTCGGCGCCGACCACTTCTTTCCGCAAGCCCGCGGCGGCGATCCCGTTGCCGACTGCCGCACGCATCTGTCCGAACTGACCAACGACATCTGGGCCGGCTATAACCAAGGCCGCCGGGCCGACAGCCTCGACGACCTCCGCACGCGCTCCACCGACGCGGCCACCTTCCTCTGTCCCGCCGCCGGCCCCGAGCACGGAACCACGCCCAACGGTTTGGCGACCGACTACGTGTACGCCCCCGGCATGGGCGAGGGCGATGCGATGCTGCATCCACTGCTGTTCGAACTGCCGTCCAATCACGGCCAGTCGTTCTGCCACGTCATGCCGCGAAACCTCGGCGACCCCACCGAACTCCGCGACGTCTCCCACATCCACGGTGTGGTGCAGCAGCTCAACAACTACCTCGCGCCGCTCCGCACGCGGGGCCGGGCGGCGGAAATACAAAAACCGGAGGGCCGCTGATGACGAACGCTCAACAAACGCCGCTGTCGTGGGGCATTCTGCTCGGCTTGGCCGTGACGCTGGCGGTTTACTTCGGGCTGGTTCGCAAGGGGCCCGTGCAGACCGCTCCGGAGCAGCAGGGGGGTTTTGCCGTGTCGCAGGCTTCGTGTGAGGAAATCGCCCGGGCCGTTGCGGCGTACGAGTCGCGGCATCATCGCCGTCCCGAGCGGCTGGAGGAACTGGTCGAGGTCCAACTGCTCCGCGAGGCCGCCCTTCACGACGACCGCCGCCCCGCCGGACCGCCGCCGACCTTCCGCGGCAAGCCGCTGCACGACGTCGTCTACTTCCCCCTCCGCCGCGACGACGCGCCGAATCTGATCCTCCTGTGCACCCTCGTCCTCCGCGACGGTCAGCCGCACTACCACGCCGTCACCAACGACGGCGCCTACCACGCCATGACCCGCCCCGAACTCATCACCGCCCTGAACCGAACGTACGCCGCCATCGGCAAGGACATCCCGTTTCAGGAAGTGCGGTGACCGTCACTTGCATGCTTTGCGGAGGGCGGTGACTTTGTCGAGGGCTTCCCAGGTGAAGGCGGGGCCTTTGCGGCCGAAGTGGCCGTCGTGGGAGGTTTCGCGATAGATCGGCCGCAGCAGTTTCAAGTGGGCGATGATCTCGCGAGGCCGCAACGGGAAGAGGTCGCGTACGGCGTCGGCGATGCGTTGTTCGTCGACGGCGGCCGTGCCTTCGCAGTCCACCCGCACGCTCACCGGGTCCGCCACGCCGATGGCGTAACCGACCTGAACCTCGGCCACCTTCGCCAGACCGGCGGCGACGATGTTTTTCGCGATGTAGCGGCACATGTAGCAGGCCGAGCGGTCCACCTTCGACGGGTCCTTGCCGCTGAACGCCCCGCCGCCGTGCCGCCCCCGCCCGCCGTAGGTGTCCACGATGATCTTCCGCCCGGTCAGCCCGCTGTCGCCGTGCGGACCGCCAATCACGAACTTGCCCGTCGGGTTCACGTGGAACACGATCCCGTTGTGCCACATGCTCGGCGCCTCGGCCATGATGACCGGCTTGATGACCTTCTTGACGATCTCGTCCTTGGCCTTGGCGGACATGGCGTCGGTCTTGGGGTCCACGACGCTCTCGTTGTGCTGCGTGGAGAGGACGATGGTGTCCACCAGCAGCGGTTGGCCGTCCTCGTAGCGGACAGTGACCTGGCTTTTGCCGTCGGGCCGGAGCCATTTCAGCTCGCCGCTCTCGCGGGCCTGACTGAGCCGGGCGGTGAGGCAGTGGGCCAGGTGAATCGGCATGGGCATGAAGTCGCACGTTTCGTCGCAGGCGAATCCGAACATCAGCCCCTGGTCGCCGGCGCCCTGTTCTTTGTTTTCGCCGGCCGTCACGCCGCGGGAGATGTTTTCGCTCTGTCCGTGCAGCGCGCGGAGGACGGCGCAACTGCGGTAGTCGAACCCCGCCGTCGGGTCGTCGTAGCCGATCGAGCGGATGACTTCCCGCACGGTGTCCTCGGCGTGGAGCAGGGCTTGCTCGGCGGCGACGTTGTGAACGGTGACCTCGCCGGCCAGCACGACCAGGCCGGTGGTCACGAGCGTCTCGCACGCCACGCGGGCCAGGGGGTCCTTGGCCAGCAGGCTGTCGAGCACGGCATCGCTGATCTGATCGGCGACCTTGTCCGGATGGCCCTTGGTGACGCTTTCGCTGGTGAACAGGTACGACTGATTGGACGACGTCATAGTGATTGTTCCTTGTAAAACGGGAAGTATATGGCGATTGATTCATTTTCGCAAGGGCGCGCGAGCGGCCGAGCGGCGTGAAAATTCGAAATTCGAAATCAGTCTAGCAGCCTTTCCTTGCCTTTTCCGTGATTTGTGATAAAATTCACAACTGAGATTCGTCTCCGTCGCGGGACCCGGGTGGTCCGGGATCGCCGGGGAACCATTCTCTGGAAATTAGGAGCAAAGATGCTTGGCAATACGTTTGGACGGATTTTTCAGGTGACGTGCTGCGGCGAGTCCTACGGTTGGCGGATGACGGCCGAGGACGCGGGGCGGTGGGGCGGGGCGCTGCTGACCATCGTCAACGGCGTGCCGCCGGGAATGAAACTCGACATGGCGAAAATTCAGTACGAACTCGACAAACGACGCCCCGGACAAAGCAAAATCGACTCGCCGCGACTCGAAACCGACCGTGTCGAAGCCGTCAGCGGCCTTCAGGAGGGCATCACCACCGGCGCGCCGCTGGGGCTGATCGTCCGCAACGTGGACACGCACGACATTCACGTCGAGCAGTACCGGCAGGTCAAGGACGTCATTCGGCCGGGACACGCGGAACTGCCGTTTTTCTACAAATACGGAGAGCACGGTGACTGGTGCGGCGCGGGCCGGGCGAGCGGGCGCGAAACCGTCAGCCGCGTCGCGGGCGGAGCGGTGGCCAAGCAAATCCTCGCGAGGGAGGGCATCGAAATCCTCGCCCACGTGATCGAGAGTCACGGGATCCAAGGCCGCTCCGTGGCCGCGGGCACGATGACCTTCGAGGAGGTCAAGTCCAACTACCGCAAAAACGACCTGAACTGCTGCGACCTGGCCGTGGCGCCGACGATGATCGAGGATTTGCTGCGAGTTCGCGCCGACGGTGACACCGCCGGCGGGGCGATCGAGATTCTCGCGCGTGGCGTTCCGGCCGGCCTGGGCGAACCGGTGTTCGACAAGCTCAAGGCCACCCTCGCGCACGGCCTGTGCAGCGTCGGGGCCATGACGGCGATCGAATTCGGCGCCGGATGGGACGCCGCCCGCTGCCTGGGCAGCCAGTGGAACGACGCGCCGCTGCTCGAAGACGGCCATGTGCGCTTCCACACCAACCGTTCCGGCGGATTCCTGGGCGGAATGAGCACCGGAGAAGACCTGGTCCTCCGCGTGGCCGTCAAGCCCACGCCCACGATCTCCAAACCGCAGAAAACCGTGGACCTGATGACGATGGAAGAGAAAAAACTCGAAGCCATCACCCGCCGCGACATCACGCTGCTGTCCCGCTGGTATCCCGTCGGCGAGTCGATGACCGCCATCGCCATCCTCGACGCGCTGTATCTGGCCCGCGCCTGGTACGGCGTCGCCGGACTGGACCCGAAGTGGGAAAGTCTGACCGCCCCGCGGAAAAAGGGCGAGTACACGGTGTAATGGCAAGGTTTTTCACCACAAGGCACAGGAACAGGAACAGGAACACAGAGAGGGTTGTTTGTGTTTTCGAAAAACGTTTCGCGGTGGCTTGCTTCTTTGCGCTGTAGAGTGATCCAGTCGCCAGGCGTAGCCATTCGTCTTCGCGAAGACCGAGCGATACTTTTGTAAGCGACGACCATTCGAACACTTGCGAATCATCGCCCGACACGCTCACCGTGAACCTCACCGTGTGGGCGGCGGCGGTAGTCGCGACCGATCCGCACCTGGCCGCTGTGTTGGCGGCGTGGGAATCGTTGCCGGAGGCCGTCAGGGTCAGGATTGTCGCGATCGCCAAGGCGGCCCCGGCTGCGTCTTCTGACCATGGCCCGTGATCTGGCCCTGCCGTGTGAAATTCCGGCACTGTTTTTCACATTTTACCCTGCCGACCTCCGGGCGACGAAGGATCGCTCGGAGGTCGGCAATTTTATGCATACAACGTCTTTACTGTTTACAACGTCCTTTATACTCGCAACGTTTGGCGTGTCAACAGACCGGAATTTCAACGTGGTGTCATGGTGCCTCAGTATGCCGTAACGGCAGGCCAATCGTATCAAAATTTCCCCCTTCTTTGTTGATGCCGTCGGTGGCGTCGAGGGCGAAGTTGTAGTCGTAGTCGGTGAGCAGGGATGTTAACGTTTCGGCGGTGACTTGCTGTGGGTGGGGTGTGATGATTGTGTGTGGGTTGAGGGCGTGGAGTTTGGCGGCGGCGGAGTGCACTTTGAGCGTGCCGATGTCGGCGGTGGTATGGAGGATTTGGCGGTTGAGATTGCTGCGTTGCACGAGATCGCCGTCGGCCAGGCCGATTCGGCCGATGCCGGCGGCGGCGAGGTACATCGCAGCCGGCGAGCCCAGGCCGCCCAGGCCGATCACCAGCACGCTTGAGGCCAACAGTTTCCGTTGACCGGCGACGCCGACCTCCGGCATGGCAATCTGCCGGCTGTAGCGGTCGCGTTGCTCCGCCGTCAGCGGCGGGCCGGCCGGCGCCGACCCGGAACGTGTGCAATCGTCACTGGTCATGAATTCGCCTCGTAATCGTCCCTTCTCGTGGCGCGGGCGTCTCGCCCGCGTGTCGCGAGGGCGGCCTGCCCTCGCTGGCCGTTCCATACGCCTGACGCCGTGAAAAACGCCAAGGTTTTCGCACAGCCTGCCGCGGGCACCGATGCCCGCGAGACGCGCGGGCGAGACGCCCGCGTCACGAATTCAGCCGCCCACCAGGGGGACCAATTTGAGGAAGGACACCTGGGTTTGCGGGGTCAGGTCGATGGTCTCGTCGAGACCTTCGGCCTGGCGGTCGTTGATGAGGATCATCACGCGGTTTTGTTCGAACGCCTCCGTGGCCAGGCGGAACTGTTCTCGCCAGTCCACCTCGCGCGGTTTTCGCAACGTGAAGCCGTTGAGCGTCCTCTCCGCGTCGCTGGGCTGAACCAGGCCGGTGAAGTGGTCCGGTTTTCGGGTGTTGTAGTCCTGCACCTCCTGGTACACGCGGCTGCGGATGAGTTCCCGCACGGTGATGCGTTCGGTGAGGAACTCCAGCACCGTCTGCCCCAGCAGTTCGCCGGCGGCCGTTTCGTCGCGAATGGTCAGTGTGGTCGGCATAATGCGTCCTTTTGGTTGTTCGACGGTAAAATCGTACCACAAGTTCGAGGGAATCGTTTCGTTAACTCGTTAATTCGTTAACTGGTTAACTCGTTGACTTGTACATTTGCACTCGAATGAACGAGGTAACGAATCAACGAGTTAACGAGACGGTTCCTTCGAACAAACGGTTCCTGTTCACTCATTTGCCGCGAATCTGTTTCGTAATCGTGGGATCGGTGATTTTCGTG
>Ga0123353_10000645_pt1 | contig 42689 bp, 30 predicted proteins | sample TergutLab28metaG_3_FD_92763 | JGI IMG/M metagenome (GOLD analysis project Ga0123353, IMG submission 92763) | Labiotermes labralis P3 segment gut microbial communities from Petit-Saut dam, French Guiana - Lab288 P3 | ecosystem: Host-associated > Arthropoda: Insects > Digestive system > Gut ... | reverse complement strand
GCTGCATTCAAACGCATCGGGTGCGATATACTGCACGCTTTCCGGAATCACGACCTCTTCCAGGTTCTCCAGCACACCCAGCCCACTGTCAATCCGCCATGTTCCTTCCTGGAATACCACGCTCCGCAAAGCGCGGTTGGGTAGGGCTTCATCTACTCTCTGGAGCCACCCGCCGTGATACGGTACGTTTTCGAGCGACTGGCTGCCGCGAAACGCGTTCAAGTCGATGCGGGTCACGGTGGAAGGCAACGTAAGCGCCGGCAATGAGGTGCAGGAGAAGAACACCCCCAGTTCGATCTCTTTAAGTCCTGCGGGCAATTTTACGGATACCAGCGAATTGCACCCATCAAACAGCCCTATTGGAAGCACCGTAACCGTGCGGGGCAACTCAACCGAACGAAGCATGTCGCAGCCCGCAAACAAACTATCAGCGAGCTTCGTAACCGCGACGCCCCCAATATACTCCGGCACCACCACATCCACATAGCGGCCCGTATACCCCTTAAACGCTGTGATGGTGATGCCCGCCTCTCCGATTTTATACGTAAACGCTTCCAAAGGAGTCCAGGGCGACATGGCCTCAAAGCGCAGGCCGTTCTCCCGCGCATATGCTTCCGCGGTCGTTCCCGCGAAACCGTAGATTATCAAATCAGCCGCGCAGCCGATGAACGCGTCTTTCCCAATAGACGTTACCGATGCGGGTATGAATGCGCGTGAAAGCCGGTTGCAGTCCCCAAATGCTACATCGCCGATATGCTCGGTGCTATCTGGCACTACGATGTCCGTCAGTTTCCCACAGGAAGCGAATGCGCCTTTTTCGATGGAACGCAGCTCTGTGGGCAATATAATCGTTTCAAGGCCTTCACAGCGCTGAAAGGTTCCCTCCTCGATCACCGTGAGTCCGCTCGGCAGTTGGATTTTCGTCAACTGTGTGCAACCCCTAAATGCATCCATGCCGATGCTCGTTACCGTGTTTGGGATCGCAAGTGACCGGAGCCCGCTCAAAGCGAACGCGGAAGAACCGATGGATTCCAACCCATTTTGCAGGCCCACTACTTCCAACCTCCACAACCCATAAAATGCATTTTCCTCAATGCGGCGCACTGTGTTAGGCAAAGCGAGTCGCTTGGGAGCAAGATTGTCAAAATGACCGAGCTCGCCGTGAACGCCTCTGAAAGAAAAGCTAGGTAGCGCACCTCGTGTATCGATTACCGTTACCGGCGCTCCGGACATCAATGGAGGAACATAAACATTGGGAATGCCCTCAGCCCACCAACGCATCGATTGCAGCGTCGCCTCCCCGTTCTCAATCGTGGCGTCAAAAAGAGAAGGATCGCAGAACCGCCAGCCCCGATTGTCTGCGATGCGTTGAGCAGAGGAACCCGCGCTTCCATATAGTGTTAACTCCCGACCCCAAGCGAACACATCATAACCCAGTGATACACTGTGCGGCAGCCGAACGATCTCAAGGTTCCAGCATTTGAAAAATGCGTTGTTATCGATAAAATGTATGCTTTCGCTGATGTTGACTTCGGTCAGCGTTTCGCTGTTGAAAGCCCAAGAATCGATGCTTGTTACTGGAATCCCCAAAAAACTGTCGCAGGTTGTGTAAACGGCCGCATCCCCTGTGTACCGACGAAGAGAAACCCCGCCGCCCTTGCCCCCAAAGCGATAATACGCTCCATCGCCGCCCGGAAATCCATACGCCGCGTTGATGAATGCAACAACACCAAACAATACCGCTACCGCAGCCGCGGACATCACGATGCGCACCACCCGCTTGCGGCACCGGATCTCCTCCGGCAGCAGTACGCCATAGAGCGACGAAAGAAGCTCTGGTATGCTCTGGATGCGGTGCTTGGGGTTTTCGGCAAGGCCGCGCAGGATTGCGCGCTCCTGCCGCCTCGTCACGTTTACGCCTTGCTTGCGCAGCAGCGGAATAGCGTCGGTACGTTCATTTGAAGCTTCTCGCGGCGTTTTGCCGGTCAGCAGTGTGTAAAGGGTCGCGCAAATGCCATACACATCCGTCCAAGGGCCGAGTGTCCCATCGGGTTGGAACTGTTCGGGTGCTGCATAGCGGCGGTTGAGGATCACCGTCGCGTTTTGCTCCGCGCTCGCTTGGTCGAAGTCCATCACCGCGCCAAAATGGATCAACTTCACGCGCCTGTCCTGCTCCAGCATCAGGTTTGCCGGACTTACATCCCGATGCAGCATGCCCATCTCGTGAATCTTCGCGAGCGCTTCGATCGGCGCCCGCATCATCGGCATCAATTCCTTCGGTGGGATGCGCCCTTGGGAAGCAGCCGCATACGCTTGAAGGTTTATGCCGCGCAGATATTCCATAATGATATACGCGGTATTGTTTTCCTCGATACAGTCACGGATGGACACGATCTCCGCATGCGCATTAAGCAGCGCCAAAACCCGTGCCTCACATATGAACCGGTTGAGTCCGCCAGCAAAGGCGCGCGCATTTTCCTCGCTCGCTTGCGCATCCACCTCGTCCGTATCGGACGTATTGCGGGATGCCAACCCGCGAGGGAAATACTCCTTGATGGCGATCGGTATATCAAGCTTAAGATCCCAAGCGGCGTATGTAATGCCAAAGCCTCCTGTGCCAAGCACGCTGCCGACCAAATAGCGGCCTTGAAGGATGGTCTCTTGTGCAAGGTGGGAGATTGATGCGCCACTTTTTTCCGTGGCCTCATAGCCACAGGAAGAGCAGGCGGCTTCATCCCAAAGGGAAAAACAGCGCGGACAGCGCTCAACACCGTCAATATCCATCGTTTCCTCTTTCCCAACATCCTTCTTGTGGGACGTTGTTTTGATGAAGCGATTATACAGTGGAGTACGGCCCTGCCTGTCGCCCGCGAGGCAACAAATGAAACCTACTTGTCGAAACCCACTGCCCAAATGAAGCAATTTCAGTTTGCTTTCAAAAGCAACTCGTCTGTCGCCTTGTTGGCGACATGCCCACCTCTGCTGCGTGCTATGATTGCATCACCCCAAAACAAACAAAAAGGAGTGGTTGGTTATGAAAGGTATTCTCAAAACCGGATGTTGCTTGTTGGTAATGGTGGTACTGATCCTGGCATGCGTTCCCGCAAACGCAACGGCGTCCTCCTTCTCAACCCAGTACGGCTTCGCCATGGATATAAGCCTCGTCAACGCTTCCGTTCCGCCCTGTCTCGGCTCAGTGGTCATCCCCGCTTATGGGGGAAGAACGGTTTCCATGGGCTCATACTATTATGAGAACACGATCTCCTCGGGCACATATTACAATGGTTGCTCGGGCTCATCTGGCGCTTATTACGATGAGAGAACGGTTTCTGCGGGTTGGTACTATAATGAAAGCGCCGCCATCTATTGCCAATGCCGCTGAAACTTGCTGTTCTGGGGCATCAACCCTGCATCCGGGCGCAAAACCCCGGATCACTAATCACATCTATAGAGGTAATGAAACAGAGCGCTCTAATTTTATCCATCGATGATTCAGTGCCATCCAGGCAAAGCTGAAAAACGGGACAAAAGGAATAAAAGCGAATGAAGAAATTGACAACCTTGTTGATCCTGCTCTAATGTGGGTTTTTCGATGGTCTAAAGGAGTTGCCCTAAAAACACCTTACGCGAGTGAGGAAAAGTGGAAGTGAAAGAGCAGGCACGGTCGAAAGGCCGTGTCTGTTGTATGCTGTATATAGAGGAATTCAGGAAGCTGTGGGAGAAAGCGTAACCTGAAACCCTAATTTCTCTAATGTCTTCGCATTACGGTTTTTGATACGGTCTGTATCAAGAGAAAAGTAATAATCGGCACCCAGATCGCGAAACGGCTCATTTTTTTGAGCATAAAATAGATCGCACGCAGCATGGTGTGGGCTACCGCAACGATGGCTCTTTTATGCCCTTGACGTGGCGCTATTTTTTTGTATCGAACGTAGAGGAAAAAATCTTTGCTTCGCAACGTGGAAACAGCGCATTCGACAAGGGTGGATTTTCGTTTTCCGGCACCAAACCTGCCCATGAGCAAAAGTGATTGATGTTGTAAAACTGTGCCACATCCGTTCCGCTTTCAGCAATGATTTTTTCAGCGCTACGAATCCCTATGCCGGGGATAGCGTCCAGCAACTCAATTTGCTTGCGGGCAGGTTCCGTTTTTTTGCGTCTTCGTCTAATTGCGCAATCAGTTGTGTTAGTTCATCCACATGCCGAACCGTAAAGTAAAGCATTCTGCGCTGGTGTTTCGCTTTGCTCCCCTTCAGAGCACGCCGTAACGCCTCTTCTTTCTCGCGCAAACTACCCTTCGCTAGCTTGCTCAGTTCTTGGGGATCCGTGTTCCCCTCGACAATCGCTCTCAGCATGGACATGCTGCTTTGACCACTGATATCCGAAACCACACTGGCCAACTTGATGTTCCCTCCCTCCAAGATTGCTTGTATTCGGTTCAGCTCCCTCGCTCTTTCCTCCACTAGGCTTTGCCGATAGCTAGGATTCGAACTCTGTACCTTTTCTCCCATGACGAGGGAATGGTAGGAGGTGCAAAAACGCACCTCCCATAAGCCGCTATTGCCTTTAATTTCGCGTTTAAAGACAATAGCGGCATCAGGACTTGAATCTTTTGAATCGTTTTGTAAATCTGAACGTATTGTGTTTTCGCAAGCCTGTTTCGGAAGAATTTCGGAAGAATTTTACTCAAATATCATTTCCCCTCTTGACAACCGTTGTTCTGGAATTCGGGCATCCATAACATGATCCGCAACCTGTCGGAAACCGTGATACTGCCCATCGCCGGTGTGATCCTGGCATTCGTGATGACGCTTGAGCTGATCCAGCTTGTCATGGAAAAAAACAACATGCACGAGTTTGACACCTGGGTGTTCTTCCGGTGGATCTTCAAGACGTTCGGAGCGGTGCTGATCGTCACGAATACCTGGAACATCGTCATGGGCGTTTTCGACATGGCGCAAAGCGTCGTGGGAAGCGCGGCGGGCGTCATTATCGCGGACACTTCCATCGACATTGAGGCGGTGATCGTCAACCTAGACGCCCGCCTGATGGCCATGGATATCGGCCCGCTCCTGGGCATGTGGTTCCAGAGCCTATTTGTGTCCATCACCATGATGGGGCTGACCATCTGCATCTTCGTGGTTATTTATGGAAGGATGATAGAGGTCTATCTCGTCACCTCCATCGCGCCGATCCCGCTGGCGACCATGACCCATCGCGAATGGGGGCAGATGGGCCAGAATTACATCCGCTCACTGCTGGCGCTGGGCTTCCAGGCGTTCCTGATCATCGTCTGCGTCGGCATCTATGCCGTGCTCGTGCAGTCTATCTCCCTTGAAGCGGACGGCGACCTCAACGGCGCGATCTGGACATGCGTGGGCTACACCGTGCTCCTATGCTTCACCTTGTTCAAATCCAGCTCCCTGGCGAAATCTGTTTTCGCCGCAAACTAACTGCGCAGCAAAGGAACCGTTGGCAACCACCAGCGGTTTTTTTGTTACCCATTTATGAGGAGGTGTCCCATGGCATACGTCCCGGTTCCCAAAGACCTATCGCGGGTCAAGCCCAAGGTCATGTTCAACTTGACCAAGCGGCAACTAATCTGTTTCGGCAGCGGCGCGCTGGTTGGGCTACCCCTGTTTTTCCTGATGCGCACCATCGGCGGAACCAGCGCGGCGGCCATCGTCATGATTTTGTCCATGCTGCCCTTTTTTGCGTTCGGCATGTACGAAAAAAACGGCCAGCCGCTGGAAGCGGTGCTCAACAACATTGTGCAATCGCTGTTCCTGCGCCCGAAACAGCGGCCCTACCTGACCGACAACTTCTACGCCGCGCTGGAGCGGCAACACACTTTGGAGAAGGAGGTACTGTCCATTGTCCGCAAAGCGCAAGGGAAGGAAGCTGACCCGCAAAGAAAAAAAGCAAATCGCCGCGCTAATTGAGCAGGCGAAACGCAACAGCAAGGGCAAGCCCAGCACCGCCCAGCAGACCATACCGTACCAGATCATAGGGCAAGATGGCATCTGCCGGGCGACCGACACCCGCTACACCAAGTGCATTCAGTTTCTCGATATCAATTACCTGCTCTCACAGAACGAGGCAAAGACGGCCATTTTCGAGGCGTGGTGTGAGTTCCTCAACTATTTCGACAGCTCCGTGTTCTTCCAGTTTTCCTTCCTGAACCTGTCTGGGAACATGGAAAACATGGAGGAATGCATCTTCATCCCGCCGCGTGCCGATGCCAATGACGATGTGCGCAGGGAGTACGCGGAAATGCTGCAAAACCAGCTCGCCAAGGGCAACAACGGCCTGACCAAGACCAAGTTCCTCACCTTTGGCATTGAGGCGGACAGCCTCAAGACCGCCAAGCCCCGGTTGGAGCGCATCGAAACCGATCTCATTAACAATTTCAAGCGGCTGGGCGTGTCGGCGGAAAGCCTGAACGGAAAGGAACGCCTGCGCCTGCTGCACAGCATCTTCCGCATGGATGGCCGGGAGCGCTTTTTCTTTGAGTGGGACTGGCTGCCCCTATCGGGCCTGTCCACGAAGGATTTCATCGCCCCCTCCTCCTTTGAGTTTAGGGAGGGCCGGAGGTTCCGCCTGGGGAGCAAGCACGCCACGGTGTCCTTCCTGCAAATCCTAGCGCCGGAGCTGAACGACCGGATGCTCGCGGACTTCCTGGGGACGGAAAACAACATCGTCGTGAACATGCACGTCCAGTCCATTGATCAGACGGCGGCCATCAAGACCATCAAACGCAAGATCACCGATCTGGATTCGATGAAGATTCAGGAGCAGAAGAAGGCAATCCGCGCCGGGTACGACATCGACATCCTCCCCTCCGACCTGGCCACCTACGGCGGCGAAGCCAAGAGGCTCCTACAGGAGTTGCAGAGCCATAACGAGCGCATGTTTCTGCTGACCTTCCTGATCCTCAATGTGGCGGATACCCGGCAGGCCCTCGAAAACATGGTTTTTCAGGTGCAGAGCATCGCGCAGAAGCATAATTGCATGCTGTCCCGGCTGGACTTCCAGCAGGAAAAGGGGCTTGCATCCTCGCTGCCGCTGGGCGTCAACCAGATCGAGATCCAGCGCGGCCTGACGACCACCTCCACGGCAATCTTCGTACCGTTTACCACCCAGGAGCTGTTCCAGCGGGGCGCGGAGGCCCTCTACTACGGCCTGAATGCGCTGTCTAACAACCTCATCATGGTGGATCGCAAGCTCCTCAAGAACCCCAACGGCCTGATCCTCGGGACGCCTGGCAGCGGCAAATCCTTCTCCGCGAAGCGCGAGATCACCAACGTCATCCTTGTCACGCTGGATGATATTGCCATCTGCGATCCCGAAGGCGAGTATTTCCCGCTGGTGCATCGCTTTGGCGGGCAGGTGATCCGCATCGCCGCGAACTCCACCGACCACATCAACCCCATGGACATCAACCTGAACTACTCCGAGGATGAATCACCGCTCAAACTCAAAGTGGACTTTATCCTGAGCCTGTGCGAGCTCATCGTCGGCGGGCGCGATGGTTTGGAGCCTATCGAGAAGACCGTCATCGACCGCGTGGTGCCGCAGGTGTACGCAAAATACTTCGCGGATCCCAGGCCAGAAAACATGCCCATCTTGGGCGATCTGTACCAAGCGCTGCTGGCACAGAATGAGCGGGAAGCCAAGCGCATTGCTACGGCGCTGGAAATCTACGTGACCGGCTCGCTGAACGTTTTCAACCACAGAACCAGCGTGGATGTGTCCAACCGCATTGTCTGTTACGACATCAAGGAGCTCGGCAAGCAGCTAAAGAAGCTGGGAATGTTGGTCGTGCAGGACCAAGTGTGGGGCCGCGTCACAGCCAATCGCGCCATAGGAAAAGCCACCCGGTACTATTGTGACGAATTTCATTTGCTTCTGAAAGAAGAACAAACTGCCGCCTATTCCATTGAGATTTGGAAGCGTTTTCGCAAGTGGGGTGGCATCCCCACCGGTATCACGCAGAACGTGAAAGACCTGCTGGCCGCTAGGGACATCGAGAATATTTTTGAAAACTCCGACTTCATTCTCATGCTCAAACAAGCGGGCGGTGACCGGGAAATCCTGGCCAGGAAGCTCAACATCTCCCCGCACCAACTCTCGTATGTGACGCAATCCAGCGAAGGCGAGGGGCTGCTGTTCTACGGGAATGTGATCCTGCCCTTCTACGACCGTTTCCCCAAGGACACACAGCTCTACCGCATCATGACCACAAAACCGTCAGAGATTATCGACACGACAGCCTAGCACCATACCAGAGAGGAGAGACGCTATGTCACAGGAAAACAAACAAAAAAGCCTCCGTTTGCATTTTACCGACGATGAGGCACCGGAGCCCGCTATGGGCAAACCGGAGAACAAGCCAAAGAAGGCTCCCGTAAGACCAGATAAAGCAAAGGGCAAAGCCCCGACGGAAAAAGTACCGGCCCTCGAACGCGCTACGGACGCCCAAGCAGGCAAGACCGTGGCGCGTTTACATTTGGGTGAGATACCCAAGCCCAAGCCATCCGACAAATTGATGGCAAGCCTACCCCGCGCCCCTGTCAAGCTGCTGCATCAGCAGGGCGACCGGCAAGACGGCAGTGAAAACGACGGCGGCGTGGGCAACGTGGGCGTCGAGGCCGCGAGTGGCGCGGGAAGGCTCGGTGAAAGGGTGTTCCAGGAGGGACGGCATGGCTCACAGCGTGCGCAAAAGCTGCGTCCGCACCGGCAAACGGAAGCGGCGGAAAAGCGTCCGAATCAGGCAAGCTCAGGGCATTCGAGGACGATGGTGACGAAGACAAGCTCGCACAAGACGCCCCAGGGCAAAGCGCCCAATGCCAGCAACCCCATCTCCCGCTGGCGGCAGCGGCGGGCGGCCACACAGCAATATGCCGCAAGGCGGGCCCAAAGCGCCGGAGCCAGCGCGGGCGCGCGTACCACGGAAAAGGTGGGCGAGAAGGTTGCGCGGAGCTTCCGCAAAAACAAGAAAAGCCTGGTGACGGGCGGCCTCATCTTTCTGATGTTCGCGATGGTCATGAATGCCATGTCCTCCTGCTCGCCCCTGGTGCAATCCGCGTTTCAGGCGACGGTCGTGTCCACGTATCCAGCGGACGATGCGGACATGCGCGCCGCCGAGCGGATCTATGCCCAGGCGGAGCGGGACATGCAGAACTATCTGAACCGGTACAAACAGTACCATGATTACGACGAGTATCATTTTGATGTGGATGAGCTTTGGCACGACCCTCACGCGCTTATGGCCATCATCTCCGCATGGCACAACGGCGCGGCGTGGACAGTGGATGAAGTCCATGGGACGCTCATCATGCTGTTCAATAAACAGTATAAGCTCATTGAAACGGTGGAGGTCGAAACCCGCTACCGCGAGGAAGAAAGGATTGGGACGGGCACTCGAATCAATGAGGAAACCGGCGAGGTAGAATCCTACACGTACAAGTATTACGTGGACGTGCCCTATGACTACTACATCTGCTATGTGACGCTGATCAACGACGTCCTGTCACACCAGCCGGTGTACTTCATGAGCGAGCAGCAGCTGGGGATGTACGCGATGTACATGGCCACGCTGGGCAACAAGCCGGATTTGTTCCGTGGGAACCGCTATGCTTCACAGCTCAAAGACCCGCTGCTATACGACATCCCGCCGTCAGCATTGGAGGGCGCGGCCTTCGCCGCGCTTATCGAGGAGGCGGAGAAGTACCTGGGTTACCCCTATGTGTGGGGCGGAAAAAGCCCTACCACGTCCTTCGACTGCTCCGGTTTCGTATCGTGGGTATTTACGCAGTCCGGCGTGCTCAATGTCGGCAGCCTGGGAGTGACGAGCCTCTATGGGCTCTGTACGCCGATCACCCCGGAGGAGGCGCGGCCCGGAGACCTGATCTTTTTCGAGGGGACAATCAACCGCCACGAGGGGCTCTCGCATGTGGGCATCTATGTCGGCAACGGCATGATGATCCACTGCGGCAACCCCATCACCTACGAGCGCCTGAGCACCAGTCATCACTTAAACAATCATTTTTTTGGGTTTGGACGTCCTCGCCTTCGATAAGAGAGAGCCGGAAAAGACACAGAAAGGATAAGAAAAATGAAAAAACGGAAGAGTTTTCTGAGAAAGCACCTGCCGGTGATACTGATTTCCATCGTTACGACCGTAGCGATGATGGCAGCGCTGGCGATCTACGCGGATGGCCTGCCTACAGATCAGCCGGAGCAAGTAGAGAACACGATCCACGCGCCCGATGAACCGGAGCATGCAATTGAAGACGATGCCGAAGAAACACCAGAGGCGCTCCCGCCAACAGACCCTACACCGATGGTGGAGACTACAGAGTCGCCTGCGCCCGAGGACATGCCGGAAGCAACGGAGCCTCCTGTACCAACGGATGTACCGGAAGTTACGCCGCCACCCATCCCAACAGAAGAACCAACGCCTGAACCTACGCCTGTACCATCTGTTTACCTGCTGAGCATCACCCCGCCTGACGGATGGTATAGGGAAAAGGCGCTTATCGTCGTTCAACTGATTGACGTGTATGGCACGGGCTGGCAGTCTGTGGCGATGAGCTTCAACGACAGTGATGCATGGTATGACATCACGCACCGGTTTGCCGGCTCGGAATACGCGGAGATCGAGATCACCGAAAACTGTACGCTCTACATTGCAATCGTTGCCCCAGACGGCACGGTGCACACCGTTAGCGAAGAGATCGAATGCATTGACCGGGAACCGCCCGCCGTGCGCTTCTGGATGACCGAGGAGTATCTGCGTGTTGAGGCACTGGACACGCAATCTGGCGTGGCGATGATCACAATATGTGGGCACGGCTTTACCGAACTCAAAAACGATGTGCTTACCATCAGGCTGCGGGATTACGCGGCCAATTACAAATTTGTTGACATCCAGGCTGAGGATCATGCCGGGAACCAATCCGTAAAGATTTCGTTCAAAAACCCGTTTTACGATGACCGGATGCCAGCGACGACACCGGAACCTACAGAACAGCCTGCACCAACGCCCAAGCCTACGCGCACGCCTAGACCGACGCTTGCACCGACACCAACAGCAACGCAGCAACCGCCTCAGCCCGATAGTGGGAGCGCCGCTCCGGGCAACCCACCGGCATCCAATGCGCAAACGGGAAGGGTGACACAAGCGCCAACTGCATCGCCGGACCCGTCCGGTGGGCAATTACCCGCCGAAACCGCGCAGCCAACCACACTTGTCATTGAGCCCGGAACCGGGTTTAGCAGCGACGGCAACGCGGTGGCCCGAGATTTACTGTACGACAAGCACACCAACAAACAGTTTATCCGCGTGCAGACACGAACGGGCTCATCCTACTACATCATCATCGACTACGACAAGCCGCTGGACACGGCTGGCGAAAGCTACGAAACATACTTTCTGAACATGGTGGATGCGCGCGACCTGTTCGATCTCGTTCCCGAAAAGGATTTGCCGGAGAGCTACAGCACGCCAGCGCCGACGGAGATACCGCTTCCCACCTTTGAGCCCACTCCTACTCCTGTGCCGCCCGAACCGACGCCGGAGCCCGCGCCTCCGGCGCAAACGGGAGGCAGCATGGGCATCTTGCTGGTGTTTCTCCTGTTGGCCGGCGGCGGAGCACTCTGGTACTTCAAGTTCAGAAAACCAAAAGACGGGGCAAAGAAGAAGGGCAATTATGATGACTTCGACCTGGAGGACGATGACGAGTACGAGGAGGATGAGCCGGAGGAGGTAGCGGGTGGTGAAGGGACGTGAGATTCACCGACAACCCGTTGGAGTGGTTGATGCGTCAAAAGCCCTGGTCCGGGCCGGAACCACCGTGCAAATTGCCCAAGCGTCCACGGTGCAAAGGATGCCCGTATCGAAGCACGCGCTGTGATTCCACGGTATGTATGTACGGGCACGAACCAGATACAATCCCGGAAATGGAGGAAGAGCGGCAGGCCACAGACGAGGAAAGCCAACCCTGATTGTCCGTAAATGAAACTGCCGGGCAGGTCGAGGGTAACCACAGATTGTGCGCGTGGCGCGTGCACCCTTTCCTGCCCGGCAGCTTTGATGCTTTTGGCTCTTATCATCCACACACATTATAGATATCCGGCATCTTTTTCGGGATGCCCTTTCTTGTGGAAAAGAAGGACGCCTAAGCAGGGCGCGCTACAAAATGTTTGAGGAAGTACACTCTACCTTGATCCCGTTGTCCTTTATCCTTGTGAGTTTTGCCCTGTTGCCCGCTCCGTCATCCAGCGTCATTTTCTCGATGTTGAACTGGGTCATGAAGTTTACGGCGTCGCTTTCAACGAATCCAACCCACCCGTGGCGGCTCAACTTTTCCTGTTCCTGACTGCCTTCCACAAATTGCTGTGCTGACACAGCTAATTTATCGTCCATGGGAACCTCCTTCAAAAATCTCGGGATTAATGATAGTACAAAAAGGAGACATTGACAAGTGGCTGAAGAAAAACGAAAGATCCAAAATTATGAAGTGAAGAACACCATCCACATTGGAGGCAAGGAAGTCATTCTTGCGGAAGATTTGACTTCCGAAGCCCCGTACATGGTCTGCAACTGCCAATGGGATAATCCCCTGGGCATCGACGTCTACGACAAGGCTGTATTCGGCACGGACTATTTGGAAGCGATAACCGAGTTTTTGGGCCGCGTGTCCGCTGAGGTTCAGCATGTCCAAGGCCAGCGGACCGAGCGTGGCATATCGAACGAGCCGCTGACAGCTTCGGATTGCATCCCCGGCAGCACCGGCGCATCGTATAGCAACCAACTCGTGGTGATTCGCCCGGAATGCATGATTGCCTCTGCCCGGACCGCGGATGAGCAGTTATTCTTTGCTACGGGCGGATTTGGCTGCAATCCCGAAGCGCGAGGCCAGGCTGTTTACTGCAAAAATCTTTTCTCGGGAAAAACCGTGCGCTGGGAGCGCCACGATGTGGCTGGCATTATCCTGCCAGAGCGCATCCCGGCGTGGGCGCATCAACGGCTTCAGGAAATGGGCATTGCTCAGGAAAAGCCAGTGCCGACAACGGTGTATATGGCGTCCGTCGAGGAAGCCCGGCAAAACGGCGAACTTGAGGCGTATAGGGAGAGCCGGAAGCTCAACGAGGCATGTGCGCAAAGTATCCAGAAGGCCATCAACGACAGCCATGACGGACAGCATCGGTATGATATGGCCGCCGCGCTGAGAACGGTCACAGCCGAATATGGCACGGAGCGCGTCCACGTTGTGCTGGCAAATACCGTGGATTACAAGGATTACGACGGTCGCTTTTCCCGCGAAAACAAACAGTGGGCGCAAGGCATACAGCTTCCACGACTGACAAAAGAGCAGCGGGCGTCCTTTGTCTGCGAAGCCCATCCTGCCCTACTGGATGGGTTTCTCAATACCGTGAGGAAGCAGCAACAGGAAAAGAGACCCTCTGTCATGGATCGCTTGCATGCGCCGGTAAAACAGACCACCACAAAGAAAAAAGCAAAGAGCAACGATAACATTGGAAGGTGATGTATATGGCGGGAAGTGTCCAAGCATATGAGCAAATTGGCGCGCGGACAGCCGGGGAAATCACGGGCAGCTACGCGCGCTGGGCGGAGTTCTTGACCACGGCGGCGCGGCTCTACAAGTACCCCTATCACGAGCAGCTCATGATCTACGCCCAGCGACCGGACGCGACGGCCTGCGCCGAGTACCAAGTCTGGAACCAGAAGATGCGGCGCTATGTCCGGCGCGGCGCAAAAGGCATCGCACTCATCGACGCCACCGGCGACACGCCGCGGCTGCGCTACGTATTCGATGTTTCGGACACAGGCGGCAGGGAGCAGTCCCGCCGCCCGTTTCTTTGGGAGATGCGCCAGGAGCATGAGAATATCGTATCAAACTTGCTCTCCCAGCAATATGAGACATCCGCAACACAAGGGCTTTCATCGCAGATTGAGCAGGTTGCCCGCAATCTGGCGGAGTCCTATTGGGCGGAGCATCGGCGCGACATCCTCGGCAGCATTGACGGCAGTTTTCTGGAGGAATACGATGCCTTTAACATCCGCGTGTCCTTCCAGAGAGCAGTCACGGCCAGCAGCGCTCATGCCATCATGTCCAGGTGCGGCCTCGATCCGGGAGCGGAGTTGCGGCACGAGGATTTCATGGATGTCTTCGACTGGAATACGCCCGATGCGGTTGCGGCGCTCGGTACGGCGGTCAGCCAAGTGAGCGAACAGGTGCTGCGGCAGATCGAGGTGGCTGTCAAAAACCACGAACGCGAGCAAACAGCGGGAAGGAGCGAACAAAATGAGCGAGATAACGTACACACAGAGCGGGGATTACCTGACGCCAGACGTGACGCTGCCGGAGCAGGCCAGGCCGCTAAGGAGATACGGGCGGATGCGGAAGCGTTACCTGGAGGAGCACCGTCCAATCTTATTCAATTCCCTGGTGCTGTCCGGGAAGCTGTATCCCCACCTGTTGGAGACCGAGAAGGCGGTGAACCGGCGCTTGGAGCAGATGATGCGGGAGATGGCGCAAACCGAGGGGATCACGGAGCAGTTGAAAGCGGCGGAGCCCCTGCGCTGGACGGGCGAGATGAACAATCTGAAAGCCCGAGCGGAAGAGGTGATTTTCTCAGAGCTGATTCACAGCTAAGTCTGTTCGAAGACGAGGCCAGCCAAGTACAAAGCGCTATTGAAGCGGAGAGCGTGCCCACAGCACCTTCCGCTTCTTCCATTTCCAATGCGGACATTGAAGCGGAGTTGCGCCGCGGTTCTGGCGTAGAAGGCGGGAAACTGCGCATATACGCACTCTATCAGCGGCTGGCCGAACCAAAGGACATACAAGCCTTTTTGAAGCAAGAGTACGGAACGTCCGGCCATAGCCACACTTTCTTAGATGGAAGCAATGGGTTTGTAGATTACAGGCCAAGCCAAGGCATGATACTTAGGCGGGATGGCGCGCAAGATGATTTGGTCATCAAGTGGCCGGCAGTTGAAAAGCATCTTCGAACCCTAATTGCTTCCGGAGATTATCTGACCGAAGCGGAAAAGCAGCAATACGCCGAACTGGAAAAAGCCTATGCCGGGATGCCCGGCGGCATTCCCATGCCGCTAGCTAGATTCAGTTTTCCTGATCCCGCAACATTGGATGAAACCGCAATGGAGCCCCCGGCATCGGAAATAGCGCCGACTCCGCTGGAAGAGGCGGCAACGGGCTTGCCGGCGCTGGAAAGCATGCCGCAACCGGAGCCGGAAGCGCCTGGGTCACAAAACTTCCGCATTACGGACATGCGCTTGGGCGAGGGCGGCGCAAAGACCAAGTACGCCAGCAATGTGGCCGCCATCCGAACGCTGCAAGCCATTGAGCGCAATGGGCGGCAAGCCACGCCGAAGGAGCAGGAGGTTCTCTCCCGCTACGTCGGCTGGGGCGGCATACCGCAGGCGTTCGATGCCGGTCACGCGGACTGGACGCGCGAGTACACGGAACTGAAAGGACTGCTGAGCGATACGGAGTATGCCTCGGCGCGGGCCTCGACGCTCAACGCCCACTATACCAGCCCCACCGTGATCCAGGCGATCTACACGGCGGTCGGGAACATGGGCTTCACAAAGGGCAATGTCCTGGAACCGGCCTGCGGTGTGGGAAATTTCTTCGGCTTGCTGCCGGAAAGCATGGAGGACGCCCGACTGTACGGCGTCGAGTTGGACAGCATCACGGGCCGCATCGCAAGGATGCTCTATCCACAGGCGGATATCACCGTTGCCGGGTTTGAAAAGACCGACCGGCGTGACTTTTTCGATTTGGCGATAGGCAACGTACCGTTTGGCGATTACAAGGTGTCCGACAAAGCGTATGACAAGCACAATTTCCGCATCCATGATTACTTCTTCGCCAAGGCGCTGGACCAGGTGCGGCCTGGCGGCATCGTCGCTTTCATCACCTCCAAGGGCACCATGGACAAGCGGAGCCCGGAAGTGCGGCGCTACCTCGCGCAGCGGGCGGAGCTGCTTGGCGCTGTGCGTCTCCCCAACGACGCCTTCAAAGCGAACGCGGGCACGGAAGTCACCTCCGATATCATCTTCCTGCAAAAGCGTGAGCGGCCCATCGACATTGTGCCGGATTGGGTGCATCTTGGGCAGACCGAGGACGGCATCCCCGTCAACAGCTACTTTGCCGAGCGCCCGGAAATGGTGCTGGGCCGCATGGTAAGGGATGACGGCATGTACGGCAAACAAAGTGAAACCGCCTGCCACCCCATCGAAAACGCCGTGCTTTCGGAGCAATTGGCGGAGGCGCTGTCGCGCATCACCGGACGGATCACCGAAGCCGAGCTTCCCGACCTGGGCGAGGGCGAAATGGTCAGCACTTCCATTCCCGCCGATCCCAATGTGCGCAACTACTCCTACACGGTTGTCGATGGCGAGGTGTACTACCGGGAAAACTCTATCATGGTGCGCCCGGAGTTAAACCAGACCGCACGGGAGCGCATCCAAGCGCTGGTTGCCTTGCGCGACTGCGTTCATACGCTCATCCATCAGCAGTTGGACGCTACTGTTACCGATGACACGATCCAGGAAACCCAGGCGGAGATGAACCGGCTGTACGATGCGTTCTCCGCCAAGTATGGCCTCATCAACAGCCGGGCGAACGCCATGGCCTTCGATGACGACAGCGCGTACTTCCTGCTCTGCTCCTTGGAAATATTGGACGAGCACGGGCAGTTGGAGCGCAAGGCCGACATGTTTACCAAGCGTACCATCATGCAGCAGCGGGCCGTGACTTCCGTGGACACCGCGAGTGAAGCGCTGGCGGTGTCCATCGGAGAGAAGGCGTGCGTTGACATGGAGTTCATGCAAAGCCTTTCGGGGCTTTCCGAGGAGAAAATCATCTCGGATTTGCAGGGCGTCGTCTTTCGTGACCTAGGCGGCGCGCATCCGGAGGATGAACGCATTGCCCTTTTCGATCCGGCCCAGCGGCCCTATGTGACAGCAGACGAGTACCTATCAGGAAATGTTCGCAACAAGCTGCGGTTCGCAAGCGCTCTGGCGGAGAAACGGACTGACCTTGCCGATCAGATTGCGCCCAACATCGCCGCGCTGGAGCAAGCGCAGCCCGCCGATTTGGACGCGTCGGAAATCGACGTGCGGCTGGGCGCGACCTGGGTTGACAAATCATACATCCAGGCGTTCATGTACGAGCTATTGAGCCCTCCGAGCTACCTTCGCGACAGCATCCGGGTCAACTACTCCACGCACACGGCGGAGTGGAACATTTCGGGCAAGAACCTGGTGTCGTCCTACAACAACATCGCGGCCTTCTCCACCTACGGCACGGAGCGCGCCGGCGCGTACCGTATCCTAGAGGACAGCCTGAATCTGCGCGACATACGCGTGTATGATACCGTGTTCGAAGCGGGCAAGGAGAAGCGCGTGCTCAACCGCGAAGCCACGACGCTGGCCCAGCAGAAGCAGCAGGCGGTCAAGGATGCGTTCCGCGATTGGATTTGGAAAGACCCGGAGCGCAGGCAGGCCCTTGTCCGGCAGTACAACGATCAGTTCAACAGCATGCGGCTCCGGGCATACGACGGGAGCCACATCACCTTCTCGGGCATGTCGCCGGAGATCTCTTTGCGGCCCCATCAGCGGGACGCGATTGCCCATGTGCTGTATGGCGGCAATACGCTGCTGGCCCATGAGGTGGGCGCGGGCAAGACCTTCGAGATGGTCGCGGCGGCAATGGAATCCAAACGGCTGGGGCTATGCCAGAAAGCCCTGTTCGCGGTGCCCAATCACTTAACGGAGCAATGGATGCGCCCGTAAGGGTGTATATCGAAACCCGCCTTTAGCAAGCGGCAGGAAGAAGATATCGAGAAAGGAAGGTGAAACAAGCAATCCTGTCATCCCACAACTTATCCAGATGGGGAAACCCGATGGGGAGTATAGCATGTTGTTGCCGGAAAACGGCGGATGCTTGGTCGTGAATAAAGTTTCTAAACGACGGTCGAGTGTGGGGATGAAAATTTACGTACGAGGATGAAAGCTAAACTGCCTGATCGATAGCCAAAGCTGGGGCCCATCGTGTGCCTGCATGCGAAAGAAACTGTAACGCATGCTACTTCGGAGGAAGTTCTGCCCATTGGAACGGCCTCGTGATATCCGAAGTAAAGCGCCTCTGGAGAGAGGGAAATGGCGAAAGTCGCATCCGAAAACGTAAAACGCTATTTCGATATATGCTACCGGGGATTGCCTAAACCCGCAGCCAGCGGGCAAGGTTACACAGCTTCCATAGTAGTCCGCGAACCCTGAAATGACAGGGAATGCCGTAAAAACGGATGCGGGTAGTTCCGCTCACATGGCGAAGGGAAGCAGTTTATCTCTTCAATACTAGAAGAAAGGATGGTGCGTGAGGCATCATGAGAAATCCAACTGATGTATTGAATAGTCTAAGCGACAAATCGAAAGATCCGACTTACAGATTCGAGCGCCTATATCGGAATCTGTATAACCCGGAGTTTTACAAGCTCGCCCACAAAAACATCTACCCAAACAAGGGCAGCATGACTCCAGGGGTGGATGGCACTACCATGGACGGTATGGGTCCAAAGCGAATAGAAAACTTGATTGCTTCGCTCAAGAACCGAACATACCGACCCACTCCTGCCCGCCGTACATACATCGCCAAGAAAAGCAGTGCGACGAAAAAGCGGCCACTTGGTATCCCATCCGGGGACGACAAGCTCGTGCAGGAAGTCATCCGAATGCTACTCGAAAGCATCTACGAGCCAAATTTCTCCGAAAGCTCCCACGGATTCAGACCTCAAAAGAGCTGCCATACTGCGCTACTTAAAATTCAAAACACGTTTACCGGCGCAAAATGGTTTGTCGAGGGGGACATTCAAGCATGTTTTGACAGCTTTGACCACCATGTGCTCATCCAACTCCTGCGTAAGCGAATTGAGGATGAGGCTTTCATCTCTCTCATGTGGAGTTTTCTGAAAGCCGGGTATATGGAACAATGGCAGTATCACAGAACTCACACCGGAACGCCGCAAGGCTCGGGGATGAGTCCGATACTGGCCAACATCTACCTCAGCGAGTTGGACAACTATATGGCAAGCTACAAGGCACGCTTTGATAAACCACAACGCACAACGAATCGTGCATACAGCAGTCTCCGCTGGAAAATCCACGAAACCAAGCGGAAAAACTCGCTTGTGTGGGAAACCCTCGATGAAACGGAGAAGAAAACTCGTACCGTGGCGCTACGCAAGATGAAGGCACAGCAAAGGGCAACCCCCGCACGTCCTGTGCGGGAAGAAAGCTTCAAGGGACTGCAATACGTCCGATATGCCGATGATTTCCTTGTTGGTGTAATTGGCAGTAAAGAGGACGCGGAAACAATAAAATGTGACCTGGCGGCATTCCTACGAGGCAACCTCCACCTTACACTCTCAGAAGAAAAGACAATGATAACAAATACGGAAAAGCGGGCAAGATTCCTCGGCTATGACATCATGGTTTCCAGGAGCCAGGATACCCGCAAGTGTAAGGACGGAGCCCAAAAGCGTGTCTTTTACGGCGTAGTCAAGCTCTATATGCCCCACGATAAGTGGGAAGCGAAGCTGTTTGAGTACAAGGCCATAAAAATCGAAAAGGATGACATGGGTAAAGAACATTGGAGAGCCATGCCACGCGGAAAACTCATCAACAAAACGGACATCGAAATTCTTCGCAAAGTGAACGCAGAAGTCCGTGGCTTATATCAATACTACTGGTTAGCGTGCAACGTCTCAACCCTCAATAAGTTCTCAAGCCTGATGAAATACAGCATGCTGAAAACCTTTGGTTCAAAATATCGCTGCAACGTCAGCAAAATCAAAGAAAAGTATGTCAGGAACGGCGAGTTTACAGTCGTATATGAGACAAAAAGAGGCGCAAAAGAGGCAACGTACTACCATGAAGGCTTTCGGAAAAAGGGCGAAACGCTATTCGGACAAGTAGACATACTGGAAATCTATAAGAAGTACAGTAGGCCTAACAGCCTATCCGCAAGGCTCCAGTCAAAAACCTGCGAGCTATGCGAAGGCCAATGTTCCGACCTGGTCATGCATCAGGTAAAGCGGATGAAAGACCTGACTGGAAATAGCGAATGGGAAGTGTTGATGAAAAGGCGGCGCAGAAAAACACTGGCGATCTGCCCGTCATGCCATGATGAGATTCATAAATCGATGAAGTCGTAAGATGATGATAGATGGAGAGCCGTGTGCATCGAGAGGTGCCCGCACGGTTCGGGAGGGAGTCGGTACTGCCGGCTTACCTCATGCGTCAGAATTCTTGCGGCTCTACCCCAGCGCCAACATACTGGTAACAACGAAGAAGGATTTTGAAACGAGAAACCGCAAGAAGTTCTGCGCCCGGATCGCTACCGGCGACTACGATGCCGTCATCATGGGCCACAGCCAATTTGAGCGCATCCCCATGTCCGTGGAGCGGCAGGAGCGTTTGCTGCAAGAACAGATTTGGGAGATCACGGAGGGATTGGAGGAACTGAAGGAAAGCCGTGCCGAGCGGTTTACCATCAAGCAGTTGGAGCGCACTAAAAAGGCGTTGGAAACCAAACTGGAGAAGCTGCATGACGCGGATCGAAAGGACGATGTAATAACCTTTGAGCAATTGGGCGTGGATAGGCTATATGTGGACGAGGCACATTTTTTTAAGAATTTGTTCCTGTACACTAAAATGCGGAACGTGGCGGGGCTGTCCACCTCCGAGGCGCAGAAGTCCTCCGACATGCTGCTCAAGTGCCGGTACATCGACGAGATCACCGGCAACAAGGGCGTCGTATTTGCCACCGGGACGCCTGTGAGCAACAGCATGACGGAGCTGTACACGATGATGCGCTATTTGCAGCACGACACCCTCCGGCAGAATAATCTCGCGCATTTTGATGCTTGGGCTTCTACTTTTGGGGAAACGGCGACCGCCATTGAGCTTGCCCCGGAAGGCACGGGCTACAGGGCGCGCACCAGGTTTAGTAAGTTTTTCAACCTGCCGGAACTCATGACGTTCTTTAGGGAAGTCGCGGACATCAAGACAGCCGATCAACTCAACCTTCCCACCCCGGAGCCCGTCTATCATACCGTCATCGCCCAGCCGACCGATATCCAAAAGCAGATGGTGCAGGAGTTATCCGAACGCGCCGCCGAGGTGCATACCGGAACCATCGACCCGAGTATCGATAACATGCTCCGGATCACATCGGACGGGCGCAAGCTGGGGCTGGATCAGCGGATCATCAACCCCATGCTGCCTGACGACCCGGAGAGCAAGGTCAATCTGTGTGTCCAGAACATCGCGCAAATCTGGCGCGACGGGCAGGAGGAAAAGCTGACGCAGTTGGTGTTCTGCGACCTCAGCACGCCCAAGGGGGACGGGAGCTTCACGATCTACGAGGACATACGGGCCAAGCTGGTCGCCCAGGGCATCCCCATGGAACAGGTCGCCTTCATTCATGACGCCAATACCGAGGTGAAAAAGAAGGATTTGTTTGCGAAGGTGCGCTCTGGACAGGTGCGGGTGCTCATGGGTAGCACGGCGAAGATGGGCTCAGGCACCAATGTCCAGGACAGGCTGGTGGCCTTGCATGACCTGGATTGCCCGTGGCGGCCCGGCGACCTGGAGCAGCGCAGCGGACGGATTGTCCGGCAGGGGAACCGGAACAAGCAGGTGCATATTTATCGTTATGCTACCGAGGGTACTTTCGACAGCTACATCTGGCAAACTGTGGAAAATAAGCAAAAATTTATATCCCAAATCATGACCTCCAAATCGCCGGTCCGCTCGTGCGAGGACATAGACGAAGCCGCCTTAAACTATGCGGAAATCAAGGCCCTCTGCGCCGGAAACCCAGCGATAAGGGAGAAGATGGACTTGGATATCGAGGTATCCAGGCTCAGGCTCCTGAAAGCCAACCACCAGACGCAGCAATACCGGATGGAGGACAACCTGCTCCGCTTTTTTCCGGAGCAGATCGAACGCTACGGGGAGTACATCACCGGTTTTGAAGCGGATATGGCCACGGTGGAAACGCACACCCCCGCGCAGGGAGAATTCTTCGGAATGGAGGTGGACGGGAAACGATACCTGGACAAGGAAGCCGCTGGAAACGCTCTGCTAGAAGCCCGCCAGTTACTCAATAGCAATGACCTGGGCTCGGTGCCCGTGGGGAGCTACCGTGGCTTTGTGATGGCGCTCTCCGTTGAAAACTTCGGAAAAAATCTCGTGCTGACGCTCAAGGGGCAGATGACGCACAAGACCACCCTGGGCAGCGACGCGCGCGGCAACCTGACCCGGTTGGACAACACGCTGGCGAATCTGCCGGAACGCGCTCGTGCGGCGCAGGAGCAGTTGGACAATCTCATGAAGCAGGTGGAATCCGCAAAGCTGGAGGTAGGAAAGCCCTTCTCCCAGGAATCGGAGTTGGCGAAAAAGAGCGCGCGGCTGGCGGGACTGGACACGATGCTCAACATGGAGGCAAGCAGCGAAGTTTCGGAAAAGACACCGGAAGCAGTTACGCCTGCCGCAAAGAGGCCCTCTGTGTTGGAGGCGCTGAAAGTTCCGTGCAACAGCGGCGACCGCGAGCGTGCTCCCGCTCGAAAACATGACAGGGATGTACGATAGTTCGATGCCGGATGTGGATGGGGGGTGTAACAAATACCTGCTGGTTTGTCGGGGCTATGAATAGGATCATTTCGTGCTGGACAGCACAGGAGGCTTGTGATACTGTCAAGTCAGAAAGGATTACCTAAATAGAACGATGGAGAATGGATAGGCAAGGTGCATTCCTCAATGTATCATCAGTGTTTGAAACGAGGTTATGCCACGCCGGTCGATGTCCTGATGGATATTGGGGTGTTGACAAAAGAAAAACATGAGGACTGGCGCTTTGGACGGGTTTCATTTTTGGAAGCTGTCTGTACTGTAAACCTGCGAAAGCTGTCCTTCATCATGAAGCAGGTACGGGTATATGCAAAGAAAAGCGGCCTGCAACCATCTTTTTGTTATTACAAACGCTGGGGGATGAAGAAGAAGGGAGGACAAGGGCATAAGCCGGTCATTCCGCTACGCTTCAGCAAAAGCGGCAATGCGGGGATTGAAAAGCAATACGCCACACATTATGTTGACAAAGCAAGAATCCAGGAATTGAAACAAAAGCAAACTGGCACTTCAGACGTGGAAACATGACAGCACAACAGCACCATAGTAGCCTGCGCCATAGATGTGAGCAGGCTGTTTTCTTTTGTACGACTATGAAAGCAGTATGGCCGCCACTCTGGGGAAGTCACGAACGCATTATGCTGTGCGCTGTGTTTTGTCGTCCATGAGCAGCTGCACCTACCCAGACCATCAAGGGACAGACAGTATTTTTTCTGCCGCAGGCGTAACACAGAAAAAATCTCCGTCCTCAAGCCCTTGACCGTCTGAATTTTTGCCGCGCCGCTATGCTGCCGATAACGGGGAACAGGATTGAAAATCCTGCCCCGTTTTCGTCTGTTTCAGTATGCGGCAAAACCGGCTCCGCTGGCGTGGCAGCAAGCGCAACGTTGCGAGGGTCGCCCTCGCGCTCCCAGCCTCCTACGAGGAACAAGAGGGGTGGCACAAAGCACAACAACCTTTGGAAAGGAGCCTTTACACATGACCAAGACGCTTGACGAAAGAATCGAGGAAACGAAAGGGAAAATCAGCCAGTACGAAAACCAAATAAAACGGCTCACCCAGAGGCAGACGGAAGCCGAGCGCAAGGCCCGAACCCGCCGCCTGATTGAGCGCGGCGCACTTCTGGAAAGCTTTCTGCCCGAACCGGAAGCCTTAACCAACGAACAGGTCAAGGAAATCCTGGCGAATCACATGCCCCCCATTTTGATCGCTGCCAAGCAGCGGGAAGGAGCGTCCCATGAATCAAACGTGTAATAGCAACGAACCAATCGTCATCGGCGTTGACCACGGGTATGGAAACATCAAGACTGCGAACTTCTGCTTTAAGGCTGGCGTGGCGGCTTTTGACCAGGAGCCGACCTTCAAAAGCAACCTGCTGGTATACGATGGCCGCTATTATCTCGTTGGCGAGGAACACAAGGAATTTGCGGCGAACAAGATGCAGGACTTGGATTACTATATCCTGACGCTTGCTGCCATTGCCAACGAACTGAACCTCCGCGAAGTCTTTTCCGCCCGCGTTCACCTTGCCGTGGGCCTGCCCCTCACCTGGGTGAGCAGACAGAAGGGCGCCTTCAAGCAGTATTTACTGCAAAACGAGAGCGTGGACTTCAGCTTTCGAGGTACGGACTATCATGTTTCGTTTGTGGACGCGGATGTCTTCCCACAGGGGTTCGCCGCCGTTGCGGATATGCTCCAGGGCTTCGAAGGAATCAATATGTTAGTGGACATCGGCAATGGCACGATGAGCATCATGTATATCAACGATTGCAGGCCGCAAGAGAAAAAGTGCTTTACTGAGAAGTATGGAACACAGCAATGTATGCTGGCTGTGCGGGAGAACTTGATGCGGTTGTTCGGCACTGTTGTAGAGGATTCCCTGATCGAGCGCGTTATCCGGAGTGGGACGGCAGAGGTGAGCGATAAATACCTGAACGCAATCCGGGAAACCGCCGCTCTCTATGTGGAAGGGATCTTTCGCAAGCTGCGCGAGCGTGAGTACAACCCGGAGCTGATGCGGCTCTACGTGGTTGGCGGGGGAAGCTGCCTGATCAAGAATTTTGGCCAGTACGATACCGGGCGGGTTATCACACTGGACGATATCTGCGCCACAGCAAAGGGCTATGAGTATCTTGCAGAACTCACAGCTCACAGAAACGGTTATACAGCATGAAGAAAAAAAGAATAGGTATCAGCATCCGGCTGAACCCGGAAGATGAGGCGGATCGTAAGGCGTTGGAGTATATGCGTCTGCTGGACAGAAATGTGTACAAATCCTATGGTCAGGTCATTACTATGGCGATCAATGAGTTTTTCGACCGCCAAGAGCAGCATGCCACCAACTCCTTTTTGGAAACCAGGGAAAAGGAGGATGCTTTTCTACACAGCGTATTGGAAACCATAAGGGAAGGATTTCAAGAAGCCGTACGCTTGGGTACAGCCAGAGAGCCACAGCAATTCCCGCAGGGAGCCGTGACCCTAGCTGCCAATTTAACACAAGATGAAACCACCAAGAAGAGCGAAGCGATAAAAGCGACACTGGACTTTTTGGACAGTTTCTGAGCATGCTAGCAAAAAGCATACGTTTTGCTAGCGCATTTGGATGAGTGCTAGCAAAAAAGCAGGATATTGCTAGCAAAGACACCTCCGTTTTCTGGAAATCAAGAGGATTGCTAGCATTTTCGCGTGTTTCTGCTAGCACACGACGAGTGATGTGCTAGCAAAACAGCGGAAGTTGCTAGCACTAACAAGGTACGGTTGCAGGCGAAATCCCGTCTGGAGGAAGCCGAGGCCGAGAAGCACGCAAAGGAGTGCAACGCCAGGATAAGATGATGAACCCAAGGTGCAGTGCTGGGGAGGACTGCCTCGTCGGTGGCTTAGGTCACCCGACGTAGCCGCGACCATGAGACTCAGGGCGCTCTGGGAAACCAGGGCGTCCTTCCTTTTTTCGTTCTGTATAGCGCACTTATACGTTCTGACGAACGCCGTGCGCCCTGCCGGGGGCTTTCGTGCCCGTCGGCACTCAAAAAGGGACTTGCGCGCCCTTGTACTCACGAAGCATTACGGTAGCAAGCTGTTATCCGAAATCGGTGTGCGGCTTGCCACAGTTTTTATTGAACCAAAGACAAAAGAAGGGGGTTGCGGCTGTTGGCGATCTATCATCTGAGCATCAAAATCATCTCTCGTGGCAAGGGCAAGTCGGCAGTCGCGTCGGCGGCGTACCACTCCGGCGAAGCGATAAAAAACGAATATGATGGCATCATTCACGATTACACTCGCAAAAAGGGCATCGTTCATACCGAAATCCTGTTGCCAGACACCGCGCCACCCAGCTATGCCGACCGCTCAACGCTATGGAATGCTGTCGAAAAGGCAGAGCGTTACAAAACCGCGCAGCTTGCGAGAGAGGTTGAAATCGCTTTGCCCGTCGAGCATACGTTGGAGCAGAATGCTTCCCTTGTCCGTAGGTATGTCAAAGAGAACTTCACGGATACCGGAATGTGTGCCGACGTTTGCATTCACGACAAAAATGATGGAAATCCTCACGCGCACATCATGTTGACAATGCGTCCGATTGAAAAAGACGGAAAATGGGGGCAGAAGTCGCGCACAGTCAATGGTCAGAAAATCCCCACTGTTGATTGGAACGAGCGCGCAAAGGCTGAGGATTGGCGCAAGGCATGGGCGGCGGATTGCAATGCGGCGCTCCATGCAAACGGACACAGCGCCGCCATTGATCACCGTTCATACGAACGACAAGGGATCGAGCAGATACCCACTGTGCACCTAGGCCCTGCCGCATTCCAGATGGAAAAGCGTGGGATCGCCACCGAACGCGGTAATCTCAACCGAAACATAGAAGTTACGAATCAGCGGTTGCGTCAGCTCAAAGCGCGGATTGCCAAACTCACGACTTGGTTGAAAGAGGAAACTGCAAACGCAGAGCCGCCTTCCCTTGCCGCTGTTGTTTCAAACATCCTCTCACAGAGAGCGCAGGCTGGCAAATCGGTTCGTTACCAAGCCGTCGCCAATCTGAAAGCCGCATCGAAAATGCTCAATTTCCTGCAAGAGAACGAAATCAAGGATATGGCAGGGCTTGAGGAAAAAGTCAAGTCGATGTATGAAAAGCAGTTTGACATTAGGGATAAACTAAAACCTGTTGAGCGGCGGCTAAAGGCTCTGGATGAGCATATTCATCAAGCTACAATGTACATGCGACACAAGGCGGTTTATAGACAATACCAGGAACAGAAGCGGAAAAAGCAAGAGGCGTTTGCAGAAAAGCATCGTGCGGAAATCTCGCTCTTTGAGTCCGCGGATCGCTATCTCAAAGGTGTCATGAACAGTAGGAACACCTTGCCGATCCGGGCATGGAAAGCAGAACATGTTAAGCTCGCCGCTGAAAGAAGTAAGCTCAATAAAGATTATGTTCTACTAAAAGATGAAGTCCACGAAGTTGAGCAAATCAGACGATCCGTTTACGTGATTATGCATGAACAAACACAGAGGCCGCAACCTACACGAACATAGTGTAGTTTGCTCGATCAGAGAGGTGATGGACCAAATTGGTATAAGTTTTGGCAGGGTATACAGAGGTTGGACATCGACTTCGATGAGGATATTGAGAAGAGTATGCCGATTTCCCGCTGCTACTCGTCCCACGAGCCTGTTTTTTGAGTTATGTTCTCGGATTTTTCGAGATGGAAAAACGAAAATGCAATCCGCTAAAACGGAATATTCCAAGTTTATTGTTCAGATTGCTTTAGTGGCATCACGGCTTTCACAATCTGCCGGTTGAACGTGTGATTGCGAATTCTCCAATATAGATTCTTATTGATAAAGCGATGAATGATCTTAATGTCCAATGTGTCAAACTCGATCGAAAGTTCCTTTTTTATATCCGGATTATTCTCAATACCAGTTTTGAATGCATTGTATAGATAATACAGGCTTTTTGATCTTCCCATGATCTTCAATAGCAAATATTTGTTTTTCAAGCCAAACTTTGCGTACCAAAATAACCTGAACAAAAAGTCCGCATAAGCAGAAACAAATGCCATCAACTTTTGATACGATTCGAGAAGTTTTCGTTTTATCTCTTCTATGTCAACATCTTGTTTCTTGATGAGAGCCTTCTGGTGCATGAATAGCGCACTGAGCTCGTCATACTGTGTATCCAACCTATTGATTTCTTCCATCAATTTTGCCGCGACTGTCTGTAGGCTACTGATGCGATCTAATGCCGACATTTTTCCGGTATGCAGGGCTCGGCCCAACCATACAACACTGGCGATAGCCATCGAAAAAATCGAGCCAGCAAGGAAAACAAAAGAGAGTAACTGTACATTCGCATTCACGCCCATGCCCGTGATGAGTTTTTCGAGCAAATCATACCACTTTTCTACGTCCATTATCGCCGGTCTCCTTCCACCTTATCCGCTTCCTCATTTGCATGGAGACGCTTAAGCAACTCTTCGAATAGAAAGGTGAGTACTGGAATATCTCTGCCAATCAGCTCCGTGCCACGTTGTGCGCCGATGAAACGGACAACGTCGAAATCACCCTGGCATTGACTGTTGATCACCCGAATCGCGAATGAAAGGCGTTCCTCCCGATCAACCTGCAATATCCGCCGCACGTCTTCTGCTAATCGAGCTTCCTTGATAGGGCCATTCGTTATCTCCGCATGGTTAAGCGTCTTCAGAATTTGCAGCATGCAATCAAAAACTGGTTCCATCATCAATCCTCCCATCTCACGCGCATTCAAAATACACAAAAGAATCCCAATAGTATGGATGAGCAAAGTAACAAGCATCATCCGAGTAGTTATTCAAACTATGTAGCAAAAGCTTACACGCAAAATGCGGGTGCAGCGCGATTAACTCATGGAGTACATTGCGCAATTCGCCGACCCTAAGCGTGCGAACATACTCTTTTGCTTCACCCAACGCTTTGTCGATCCGTGAAACACGGTTTCCTAAACGCTCGTAAAACGCCCGCATCAAGATGCAAGTAGAAATATCGTCAACCCTCCACAGGCTCAACAGCAGATTGTGTGCACCTGCGTGCATAAAGGCCCTGCTGAGCCCCAGCAGGCCCTCGTAACTCGTAGTGACGCCTGCGCCGGTAGCACAAGCCGAAAGCGTTATGAGCTTAGATGCCGAGAAATCCTGCCGCTCAATCTCTTTGGCAGACCAGATCCGACCCGCGTGCAAGTGCAATTTGGCGGTATGCATGATTTGCTCCCGATTCGCTTCAAAGTCCGCGTGTGAAGCAATATGAATCACGTCATACTCCGTCCACACCATACTTTCTAGATGATCCGATCCATTCCAAACATCACAACGCAAACTTGCGGCCACTACTTGCGCTTCCCAGCTTGCTGCGGGTAAATCGCTTTCACCGTCCGCTCTTGAGACACCAATGACCAAGGAGCGATTTGGACTAACATGAGCCTCTGTGTCCTCTGTCCGACGACGCAAGTCTTTCCCTGTAAATAGATATGATATAGAACTTATATCTTCCGAAAAAAACAGGTCGAATGGAACACGGAATAGTGCACCTTCAGGTGCGACATATATCTTACGCACTGAGGTTCTCAGCTTTTTTTGAACAGGTGAAACCAGATACATTTTCAGCGCCTGAAACTCCGCCGACTTTACTATGGCTTCCGGTTTGTTCCATATTAACCTGTTTTCAATAGCATCTCTGAATCGGCGAATGCAATTATCGATCTCTTTCTGGTCTCCCAAATGTACCATTTCCAAACGCTCGCCCGATTGCAATAGAAAAGCGTAGTATTCCATCGTCTCCACGCCAGACCATATAACCGTAAATTCAATCAACGCATCGCCTTCGTCAAGACATTCAAAAATGCCCTCCGCTTTTTCAGAAAAGATGTTCTGATACATGTCTTCTTCCGAAAGACCACCGGACATTTTGCTGTGGCGCCTGGTCAGATGCTTATAGTCCATAGTCAATGCCTTGTTCTTCAATAAAAATGTATATGCCTGCGGTTTGCCTACATACCTCACCAGAAGATATAGACAAATCGGCAGTGCGGTCACGAATTGCTCCAACAAAGAGAGCTGCCTATCTTGCTCCTCGATATGCAATATTTGGGAAACCAATTGCCGCTGTAGACTCAGCGCCGACTCCAGATGGCTTTTCACTCGCGCGGGCTCCTGGAGTGCATCATATGCTAAACAGCGTAAGAGTTGCCAATTCAACTGAGCTCCTACGTTTTTTAATACATTCTCATATCTATTTAAATAATCCAGTGCTTTTTGTGGCACACCGAATTTTAGATATCCGCGGCACATAAGCCATGTCATGTCCATCATGCGTGCGTGCATCGCGCGATAAAAAGCGGATTCTGCCGGCACAAGTTCTGCCAGTGATCGCCATGCTTGCATCAATTCGTCTACCATTTTTAACCGCTGTGCGTCGCTCATATGATCCCATAGTTTTGCATTGCTCACCTGCTCCATCGTTGCTAACGTCGCCATACTGTGTGCTGCCTGCTGCCAATCCCTGATCGTCATGTTCTTTTCTGCTAATCCGTTTTGCGTCATCTGCTCAATGTGTTCTTTCGGCACGCCATATAACTCGGCAGCATACGCATAGAGCACATCTGCGTTTCCGGATTGCTGCGCGGCGGGTATAATGTTTTTCATGAGGTCCATAAATACATCCAATGTACTTCGCGTATTCTGTGTATTTTCCGCATCAGATGCGTCGCTCGCAATTTGCAAATACTGGTTTTGATACTCCGTCAACCATTCTTGCCTATGTTCAACTAGGTATTGTGTGAAAGAATCCACTCCATCCTCATCCGTGATCGTCTGCATTAAGCGCATGGCACGATCTAGTAATGCTTTGGCCTCCGCTGGTTTTCCATTGCGATTGGCAATCATCGCCTCATAATATCCTGTAAATTCTAGCCATCGGCTTTTGCGTCCGTATACATCGTTCATGAAGCTCTTCACCTGTTGGATCACAATCGCCGCCTCGTCCATGTTACCAAAGTCATGGTACTGAGAAGCAATACCGAGTGCATGAACAATAAAAGAGGTATCCAGATCCCCCATTACTATGGTGAACATGCTCAAGAATTCAGTTGCGGTTTGCTTATGCCGCATCGTATCTAGCCATGGGTCAGTAGCATACATATAGGTCAACCACATGAGATTGTTCAGCGCTTGAATGCACGACCTTGGAAATGCATCGCGCGCGCGCGTTGCCCATTGCGATGCTTGAAGCTGCAGCTCTTTATACGAACAAAAGGCGATAAAGTGACAAGCGTTTGCGTAACAATAATCTCCCCAATATTCACGAAGCGCGTCCAAAACTCCATCCAACACATCGGGACATGCGTCATAACGATCTTGATCAAAATAGTATTTCGCCAAATAGTATCGACAGAGAAGTTGGTTCGCTTCATTGCCCTGCGTCAACAGCGCTCTAAGCTCCTCTTCTATAGACCGCAAGGCGGCGCCCTCTGTAAGTGAGTCAGCATACAAAGAATGTACGACGTAATTGTGCTGTGAAAGCGCATACTGCTCGGTCAGTGAAGAATCGCTAAACATGCCTGCGGAAAAAAAACGCTCCAAAAGCCTCCAATATTCATTAACGGAGGTATCCATCTCATATAGATCGTTAAGCACAAAGAGTGTGATCCAATCCGCGCAGTGAAGAAGATGACGCAAAGCGAGGCTCTGTCCGGCATGCAGTTTTGCGAAGGTCTGTTCAATTTGATTGAGTGGGGACAGATCCGGTTCTTCCAGTATGCTTACCGTGATGAACAAATGGCCCCATAAGGCCACATGCGGCCAAAGCGGTTCTTCACTATGCTCGCGCAAAAAGCTCGTCAACAAATCCTGGGACGACTCCATCACCCACTCAGCATCTTGCCCCGTGGCCACCAATCCACACCAAATGGTGAGATATACTTTCGCAACCTCTAAAATTTTACGAACGATATAGGGTCTTCTTTTCTTTTGCAAGCGTTCAAGGATAGCCTCCGCATCCCCATCGCACTCGAGAATTAACGCACGTGCAGCAGAGACACGTGTCGCTTCTAGATCGAGCATAGCCTCTATTTCCTCCTACCCGACACGCGTCCACAGGAAGTCGTTACCGGCGTTTACCCAAGAATCACCCGCTGTGGTCTACCGGGCAACACCTTTCCGCCAATCGGATCACCCGAAGCTGGGACTGCCCGCTCTCGTCCCCATGCCCGAATCTCCTCGATTTTTTCTGGGCTGGTTTTGGAAAGTGGGATCACATTTTCGATATGCGCGATAATTGCGGGTTCTTCCATCATCTGATCATCATGTGTCGCTTTGTGATAACCTAAATCACGCACCGCGGATTCGAGGTCCGCACCGGTAAATCCCTCCGAAATCGCAACCAGCTTGTCCAGCAGCGCTACGGATATCTCCTCTTTTAAGTAGCGGGTATAATGCAATGAAATGATTTCTCTCCGTTCCTCTGCCGTTGGCAGATCGATGAAGAAAATCTCATCGAAACGACCTCGTCGCAGCAGTTCGGACGGCAACCGAGACACGTCGTTCGCCGTGGCAACGACGAATACATTTTTCCTGCATTCTTGTAGCCAGAACAAAAACTGGCCCACCATACGCTGCGAAACACCGCCATCCCCGCTGGCACTTATCGCGCCTGAAAGTCCTTTTTCAATCTCGTCGATCCATAATACACAGGGGGAGACCTGCTCCGCCGTTAGCAAAGCGTCGCGCAGTTGCCGCTCACTCTGCCCTACATACATCCCCTGCACGGTTGCGAAATCCAAACGATACAAAGGTAGCATCCACCGCGCAGCAATCGCTTTTGCGGAGATGGATTTTCCGCACCCCGGAACTCCGGTCAACAAAATGCCTCGGGGAAAGGGCAGCCCATGCGCCCTGAGATAATCTTGCTTTTCCGGGTCCTGCAATTTCTGTTTTTCATCGAGCCATCGCCGTAAGCCGCGCAGACCGCCCACCTGCGCCTCTTTTTCGGTAATATGTATTCTTTCCAAGCCCGAAATATCAGAAAACAAGCGGTCCTTTACGAAACGCAAACCAGCAAGATCCGCCTTTGTGATCCGGCCATGTACCAACAAGGATGCCAACACATTTTCCGCTTCGATCTGCGATACGCCTGCCAACAGGGCCGCCGCCTGCCGATAGTCGTGCTCGTTCCATTCGATGGTTGCGCTCTGACTGTTTTCTTCGATAAAACTCCGGATAATTTCCAGCATTTCCTCTTCCAGTGGGAAGCTCAGTTCCAGCCGCATGCCGACGCGTTGTAGCTGATTCCAGATGCCATCTGTTGTAATCACGATGATCATGCCGCCGTTTTCCACGGCTAGGTGTACTGTGGCGAGCATCTGTCGGGCAACATTCGTATCAGAATCCAGTTCCGTTACCTCGGTCAGCACAAAGGTTAGATTTTGGCGAATCCTGATCTGTTCTGCGATGTAGTCCAACGCACCTACCAAACTATGGTCGTCATTCACTGCCCGGTCGGAGGAGATTTCGCGCATCCCCTTCGTACTGGAATGGATATAGAATGGATTGGCTATCGTTGCTGATACTTTCCGGAAAATATCTTCCGCACGCGCCACTTCTACCGTATGCAAAACCACGAATGGAATACGCGCACGCGCATATTCTTCCATTGTTTTCAGGCACTCGGACATGTTTCCCATGTATTCCACTCCTATAACATCGCTTTGTTATACGCGGTTGACCGGATTATTCCGCACAAGACTGAGCAGTTTCCCTGTACGGTCGGCTTCTGCGGACTTCTCTAGGCTTACCTGTGCCTGATCGCGATGCTGCACGACCATATCCGCGAAGGCCGCCCGTCCTTCCGCCGATAAGGGCATGCAACCAGCCACCTGCACTAAAAAGTAATATTCTTTACGTAACGCGAGCATCGCCTTGGTAAACAACACGCGGTCACCGTGCGCAGACTCACTCTGCCGGTCAAAGCGCGCGTGCGCCGTGCGCAATCGCTCGTCCATCGCTTCCCGCGCTCTTACAACAAAGCGTTCCTTTACCCCAGATGTCTGCGATAAACTACCCATTCTCATGGCTTCCAAAATGGCTGTGTCCATTCTAGAGCAGCCTTCCAATGAACGTAGGCATTCGCACCACTGCGCGTAAGTCGTCGGTGGATTCATGTCCCTTCTCCTATGTGCCAGTGCGTCACGCCAACATTCGCTCCTGCTCGTCGGACTGGATGTACTGCTCTGGGGAAATATTTTGCAAATACGATATGAAAGGCTCGTATGCCTCCTCATGCGCTTTGTGTTCACGACGGTAAGCGGCCACCTCGGTGCAGCACGCGTCAATGGTTTGATCGGTATTGCGCATCAGCACATTGTATTTTTCGATGAGCGCCTCCCGTTCCTTCTTAACGCGATTTCGGCCATAGAGGATACCGGCGGCTCCGCCTATACCAAACAAAATCCCCCAAATGGCTCCGCCCGGGCTCGCCAAGCCGATTATCAACGCGATTGCGCCGGCAATAGGCCAGAAATAATCCATCGCGCGCAGTCTTACGCTTTCCAGTTCGCGATCCCTACGAAGTTCAAAATGTTGTCGAGCCTCCCGCATCAGTATCTCGGCATCTCCACCATCGCGGGTGCGGCCTTGCCATGTATCTACCTTTAATGGCACCTCGCTCGGTATGGCCGCCCGGTGCGACGCTGCCAGATCCTCATAGGATTGCACCACCCAATCTTTTGAGAGCGCGACCGCGAGTTTTTGCGTCGCCTTGCTCGCGTTGCTCTCTTCTGGATACATCGCTGCATTGGTCAACAATTGCGCGAAATCGATCACATCGTCCAGCGCCTTTTTTTCCGCTTCAAACCTTCTCTCTGCCTTGGTGACATTACCCTCTTCTTCAATGATTAGGCGCAACATATGCTCTTCCCGGCGCAACGGCAATTCTTCCGCGTCAAAATTGGATACGTAGGTATCCAACAGCCTGTCCAGCTCTTCGTTCAACTTTACCTGCATGTTCAGCCTTGATGAAAAAATTTCTTCAAAATATCGGTGATGCTCTACGTGCATAGCGGCACAATCCAAGGAAACCATAATTTGTTTCCAATTTTCGGCGCAATTCGGCAAATTTTTGTAATTATGATGGCTGTAGGTAAGATGCTTGCTTTCAAAGGCTTGACGCCAGCGCTCCACCTGTTCCTCTACAAATCCCGGAGCCTCGGATAGTTCCTCTATCCACGCGCCAATCTTCTCCGCGCACATCTCCCGCACATCCGAGCCGAATAACCCGTTTGAAAATGCGTCGAGCACAATGACCATCTTGCGCTCCATATGAGTTGGATCCTGCATGCCAAAATACCGTTCGAGCCAAACGCCCACAGCATTTGAGCGCCTAGCGCGGCGGGAAATGAGCGCAAACAGCAGAGAGGTTTTTTCATCGTCGCGGGCAAGCGCCTCCTGCAAAGCCCTGTGCGCCAATTCTTGGTCGTCGCTGATCCACGCCGCCAGCGCGATCAGGCACGGTGCGAGCCAGTATCGCGGACAGGCGACCATCAACTGTTCCTGGCAACCGCGGATTGTCTCCTGATTGACCAATCCTGAGTCCAACGCCTGCAAGATGCCCACAATCTGCTGGCGCACCTGCTCGTAATGCCCAAATTGAGCCTCCAGCTTCTGCCGGGTACCCACAATCCTGATCTTTGCGAGCGCTAATTCCTTTTGCGCCTTATCGAATTCCATATACTCATCAAATTCATTCCGGAATATATGGACGCTCCGCTCCACATTATCTAGTTCTTTTGCGGCCTGGCCCAGCGTATCGCGGGCACCGTAAACCGACCGTTCCAACCGGTCAACATGGGCCTCGATCCGATTGATATCGCTTTGCGAAACGCTCCTTGTATCCATATGTTCACCCCCGTATCGTCGCTATCGTACCGTCGGCCTTTACCGCGCGCAAAGCCGTCGCGTATACCTCAACAAATGCGTAAGCCTCATGATTGGCCAGTGCTCTGGCTTGTTCCAGGTTTCCCGGCAATGGTTGATGGCGTTTGTAATGCTGAATGATAGCGTGCTCGACATCCAGCGTATGCACCTCAAAAGGGTCGCCCAAGTAACACTTTGCGACGATGCCCAACGGGCGATCATACATCTCGATTTCCGGAAGCTCTTCCTGAATCTTGCAGATCAATTCTTCTGCTTGGCGAAAAGCCTGTGAAGTGTCGCCCGCATCCAGTTTGGACATTGCATCTACGTATACTGGCGATCTCTTTTTTGCCAGCAGACGGCTGACTTGTACCGGATCCAACGATTTGCTGCGCGTGTTGCGGCGAAGCGAAGCCAAGGAATGCTCCGTATTCGTTCCCGTGGCTTTTTGATCCAGCAATCTGCGCGGCACATAGTTCCCCCCTTATTCTTGTATACGGCGGATGCGCCGCACGATGACCTGCGGCGGCAGCAGATCCCAATCTGCGAAGATATGCGCGTACTTACTTTCCGCTTTTTCTCCCTCAACCTCATTCGGCTGGGGATGTGGAAGCTCCGGCGTTTCCTGTGTAATTACGCGATCATCCGACATTCTGTCGCACCTCCTCCATAGAAATAATGCTTCTCCCGGTTTGAGCGGAAGTAGCTATAAATTGATGAGATGTGATTTCACGCATGTAGTCAAGCAGTGGCTCGAATTCCGCTTCCTTCGTCGTGATTGCACCACGGAAATCCACGACTTCCGCGCAGCAGGCCATGATGATCTGTTGCGCTTTTTCTTTGATATTTTCGTAGTCACGTTTTGTATCTTCTTTGGTTTTGCACATCTTTTTGTAACCCAAATAGCACTTCAATGCGCCACCGGCCAACGCCACCAACCCCACTAAGGGCCATGGCATAGCGCTAAAAACACCGATGATGAAAACAAGCAAGCCGCACGCGAACCATCCGTAATCTGATTTGCTTTGTATGATCGTTGCAAGCTTTTCCACACACTTGCGGTCAAAGTGGGCGATGGACTCCTCCTTCAGCAGTTCCTCGTTTGTCCCATCCTCCGTTGTTCCTTGCCAGCTTTCGATAGCCAGGCCAACGGTGACTGGTACCCTGCTGCGATGATCATCCACAACGCGCTCATACGCTGCGATCATCCAATCCTTTGCCAAGGACAGTGCCAGTTTTTGCGTCGCGATGCTTGCCCCCACAAGTTCCGGTTGTATGGCAGCATTCGTAATGAGTTGCGAAAAATCCAACTGCTCGTCAAACGCCGAAGACGCCACAGCCATGGCCTCATCCGCCTTTATCAAATCGCCCTTGGCCTCAATGATTAATTCCAGATGCTGTTTTTTCCTCCGGATGGGCAATTCCTCCACATCGTAATTTCCCACCAGAGAATCCAACAAGCGGTCCAGCTGATCCTTGAACTTCCTCTTCTCTTCGATTGGCGCATCCAAGATGCCGCGTAAGTATGCGGACATCTCTTCATGCATATGTGCACGGTTTAAACTGGCCCTGATCTCTTGCCAATTGGACGCGTACTTAGATAGATAGGTGTATGACTCGTAAGGCAATGAGGGCACTTTGAGCCGAATCGCCATATCCCACTGGTCTATTTGTCTTTCCGTGAACCCAACGGCATCCTCCAACTCAGATATCCAATTGTGAAGATGCCGCTCGCACATCCCCTTGCTGTCACCGCCAAACAGACCTACGCTGTACGCATCTAGCACCACCAACACTTTATGCTGCATCGCCTGTGGATCCTGCATGCTAAAAAAGCGCTCCAGCCAGATGCTTGCCGCCTCGTTCCGCCCTGCTCGCCGACAAACTAGCGCGAGGAGCAGAGAGGTTTTTTCATCATCCCGCAAAACAGCTTCCTTGATAGCTCTGTTCGCGAGTTCATGTTGATCGTTGAGCCAAGCGGATAAGGCGATTAAGCAAGGCACTAACCAATAGCGAGGCACCTCCAACATCAAGGCTTCCACACAATACATTAGGGTGTCGGCTCTGACTACGGATAGATCCGCCGCTTGCAAGATGCCGGTAATATACTTGCGAACGGTCTGGTGGCTGCTGAACCGCTTTTCTATTTCTTGTTGTACATTAACGACATCGGCTTCCGCGTTTTGCAATCTTCGAGCCTTCAGGTCATCTTCAACAAACTTCCTAAACTCATTTACAAACGAGTCAAATTGCCCACGGATATCTTGTACGTCCCCCTTAACCGTATCTATCTCCGAATCGATAGAATTGATCTGACCTGATAGACTGCTTACGGATCCCATCAGTCCACTTAAATCCGCTGCGGGCCTTTCAACATACCTTACTTCGTCCGCCACGCTTTTACACCTCTCATATCAGTATTTTGTGCAAAGGAATCGAATATTGAAAACAAGGTGATTTCTTGCTTTTTTTACTTGCCTTTTGATTCTCTATGTGCCTGCTTCTAATTCGATAGCTGTTTTCTAGGAAGGAGATCCCTTATGACAGAGGTTCTTATGCATTTCTTGAAGAGCTAATGGCTGCGCGAGGTGGTTACTATAGCAAGGTTTTGAAAACACCCGATGACCGCTCGCTCACCCATCATTGAATGGCAACGCATTCCATTTATGTCGAAGAAATCCCTCATATACCGACAAAAGAAGGCAGATTATTACACGAAAAGTAATTTCCACCATTCTAACCTGTCGATTGCAAAAAATCAATAGGCTTGGATACAAAACCTTGCTTTTGTATCCAAGCTTTTCTGATTTTCCTGTGGCGACTCAATTTTCTTACGCACCAAGATCCTCGCGTGCCCAGATCAGAAAGGTACGAGCCGTAACTCCCAGTTGCTTTGCGGCAAATCGAGCGGAAATTTCTTCATTGCGCCAGGCTTCACGCAACCATTTGAAGGCTTCTGGTCGCACCAGCGGTGGTCTTCCGAAACGAACGCCCTTCGCGCGTGCTATTGCGATCCCTTCTGCCTGACGTTGCCGGTTAAACTCCCGCTCTGTCTGTGCCACATAACTTAGAATCTGCAGTACGAGATCTGCGATGAAAACACCGGTCAAATCCCGGTCTTTTTGGCGGGTATCCAGCAGAGGGATATCCAAGACCACAACAGCAACCTGCAGATCCTTGGTGATTACTCGCCACTGATCCATGATTTCCTCATAGTTTCGTCCAAGCCTGTCGATGCTCTTGATGATGAGTGTATCGCCGGGTTTCATTTTCTTCATGAGTTGCAGATACTTTGGCCGATTGAAGTCCTTGCCGGACTGTTTGTCTGTGAGGATGTTCTCTTCTCGCACACCATATTCCAGCAAAGCCAGCATCTGTCTGTCCTCATTCTGTTCTCTGGTCGACACTCTTACATATCCGAAAACCCTACTCTCTTCCAATCGCTTATGCCTCCTTCAAATGTAGTATTGCTCACAAGCAACCCATTCTGAAGAATGGAATATCGCACATCCTTTTATGTCCCTTTCAAAAAGTCCCTGCACTATATGTGATCGAAAGGCATCCCCCCTTATACAGAATTCAATCGCAATAAAACAAATCACCACACAAATAGGCTGTTTGAGGATTTATCGGCTTTTGCTCATTTCATTGTTCTCACATTTTGTTAAGTTGAATTTTCGCTTCTTTTGAGCCATAATCTGATAATGATTGCTTCTTATTATACGTTTTCTCTGTTCGATAATCAATCTCATGACGAAAAAAGAAAATCACAGTTGTATGAAAAGTAGTTTGACATCAGAGATCAGTTGAAACCCATGGAACAGCGGTTGAAGACCTTGAACGCGCACATGAAGCAAGTTGACGCGTACACACAATACAAGGCAGTTACAAGCGCTATCGGCAACAGAGGCCGAAGGCTCAAGCAGCGTTTGCGGAAAAGCACTACGACGAAATAGCGCTCATTAATCCGCAGGGCCCTATCTCAAAGGCGGTATGAGCGGCAAGACTACCTGTCGTTCCATGCGTGGAGAGCGGAACATGACAAACTTACCGCTGAGCGAAACAGATTCAATCAGGACTATGTTTCACTGAAAGATGAAATCCGCCTGGTTGATCTCCGTCGTAAGTGTATCAACTAAAAGGCCAAAGGGAATATACACTAACTCCACTTTTCTCCGCATATCTGACTGTGTATGCGGTTCCTCCAGCGATCTTTACACCATCGTAAATGGCAATTAATCGTGATGAAGCATCGACCAACGCTCGATTGCGACGGCTCATGCAACCCTTGGTGTAAGCATGTTGAATGTAGACAGTATTATTTGATGCAGCAAGAAGATCAAAGTAACATTCCCGCCAATCGTCCGTCCATTCATTGGCCTGTGTTTCGCAGGGAAGATAGAAGTGTAACTGAAGATCGGGTATCTCATCCTTCAACTCCATGACTTTCTGAGCGCACCAAAGATCAGAGCCCATTGCGCCTCCAGAAACAAAGATGCGAAACCCTTCATGTACTGCCTGTCTGATGGCTCCTTCTATTTCAGCGAATAAGCAGGCAGGAGCATTCACGTTTTTGCCACATATAATGGGAAGATTGGACGGACGTGGACCGGTAAAAGCGCAGGTAAAAGATTTCATGATCACACCCCTGATTGAGTTATTGCTTATATCTTACAACCAATACTAGGGAGTGTCAATATAGGGAGTCCCTATTCAGCGATCTTTGTATGGCGTCTGGCGCGTGATAGCCTACCTCATATAGAGGAGGCTGTTGTTATGCAGATTGGGAAAGCACATGGAAGAGTTGAAATACTGCTTGAAAGCTACCTTCGTGAACATGGAATCAGTAAAAACCAGGCGTCACGAAGCGCCAACATGACACGTACCAGATTGAATGCGTATTGCAAAAACGCAGTGCAGCGCGTTGACCTTGATGTCTTGTCAAGGCTTTGTGATGTGTTGAACTGCGAAGTTGGAGAACTTTTGCGATATGTACCAAAGGAATCATAAGTTGTAACAGGATTGGTCGCTTATGTCAAACACCGTCCCATCAAAATTCCATTCCGTTCCCAGACTTCCCGGATGCTATCTTTTTCTGGACAGCATGGGTCATATCATCTATGTCGGAAAAGCCAAGAACCTCGCTAACCGTGTCCGTTCTTACTTTCACACAAGCGCGAAAGACGACGAACGTTTGCAGCCTCTTCTCCGCCAGATCGACGGTGTGGATTTTCTTTTCACACCCTCTGAAACGGAAGCCCTGCTCCAGGAATACCGCCTGATTAAGCAGCATAAGCCCTGGTTTAATTCACAGCTCAAGCGTGAAACCCCACACCCCTTTATCCGCATCGACACGGGAAGTGAATATCCTTCTATCTCCATTGCCAATGATGCGGCTGACGATGACGCGGAATACTTCGGCAGCTTTTTTGATATCTACGACGCGAAAGAAGCCATCGAGACCTTCAATAGCATGTATCGAACGCCATTATGCATGAAACCAAAGCTCCCCTCAACGGCATGCCTGTATCGATCCATAGGCCGATGTGCCGCGCCGTGCGAAGGGGCGATTCCACAGGCAGCATATCGGACCGATATCATGGAAGTGATGGCACTCTTGAGAGGCGAACAGATAGCAGCTCTGGATTCCCTTGGACAAGAAATTGACCGATACCTTCGAGCCTTGGAATTTGAGAAAGCGGCTACTGCGGAAAAGAAGCTGGCCGCTCTGGAGAAATTGCGACGAAAGGGGCGCAAGCTCTTTCGATTGCAAGGGGGTTCCGACGCTGCCGTATTGGTTCGAGCGTATCGCACGCCGGAGTGCGTGCTGCTTAATATCCGGTCAGGCGTTGTCGTTAACCTCATTTACGTCCATGCTTCTGTTGACGATTGTGAACTGACCCACCGCATTGAACAGTGCTTGCACGAGGATTCTTTGATAGCGGAAGAAACATGGCTCACATCATGCGTCACAGAAATCATTGCTGACAAGCTGTTCGTTCAGCTCTCACAGGAAATGTCTTGCGAGGAATTGATTGTGGAGCTTCAAAGTCACATCAAGGATTTTTTAGCTTAGGGAGTTTTCTCTCGAAAGAAAAATAAGTTTTTTCGTTACTGACCCATCATCTTTTTTATGCCTGCCGTTCGACGGATCAGCTTGTGAAACTACAGCTTGCTGTGGTCTTCTATGTGTTGTGCCCAACAAGCAGTAGGTTGCGCTGAGTAGAACCCAATTTGCCTACCTACATCAATCGGTAGAATAGCTCACAACCTCATAACGATACGATTTTTTGGCTGTTGACAAAACAAACGTTCCCCTTTATGATAAATGCGAACGAAGGGGAACAAGGTTGTCGATAAGGCGGTGTGAGATGGGTGGATTAGATCGGATAACGATCTGACCACCATCTCCACAGAACCCATGGAGGGCTGGCGTTATGTCATCGACGGAGGATGGATGGTTCATACATTGCGATATCAACGGCCATTTCGCCTATTCTTCGCTGACCTATTATCCCGAACTGCTGGATGTTCCGGTGGCTATCGGAGGCAACGAAGCAATGAGGCACGGCGTCGTGCTGTCCAAAAACCAAGCGGCCAAACAATACAAGATACTTACAGGAAGCTCGCTGCACCAAGCTCGGCAGCTATGTCCGAAACTGAAAACTTTACCGCCAGTTTATGCCTTGTACGATCGCACATCAAAGGACTTCTACTCTTTCATGGACAGATTCTCGCCCATATCTGCTCCCTTCGGTTGTGATGGAAAAACCATAGATGTCACAGGCTCGGCTCATCTATTTGGTGGAGGAAGCCGGTCAATCCAAGGCGTGGAAGCGATTGTCCGTGAGTTGCATGAGGTTTTCCCAAAACAATACGGCTTGAATCTGTCCATTGGCGTATCATGGAACTTCCCATTCGCGAAGTTGGCTTGCGATACAGCCGGGCCGAATGGTGTCAAATGGATCGTGCGTGAATCGCCCAAAGACACATCGTGGCAAGAG
>Ga0123353_10000643_pt1 | contig 42752 bp, 39 predicted proteins | sample TergutLab28metaG_3_FD_92763 | JGI IMG/M metagenome (GOLD analysis project Ga0123353, IMG submission 92763) | Labiotermes labralis P3 segment gut microbial communities from Petit-Saut dam, French Guiana - Lab288 P3 | ecosystem: Host-associated > Arthropoda: Insects > Digestive system > Gut ... | reverse complement strand
TGTTGCTGTTATGCGTAAACTTCTGATTATTATTAACAATGTTTGTAAAGATTTTTATTTGAAAACTTCTTTTACCAGCGCTTAACTGTTTTTATATCAACTTTTTAAGTGGGTTGATGACAGCCATGCGCTTTTACTCAACTTCTAAACATCTCATCATCTTTTTTTCTGCTTTTGCGGCAAAAAGAATAGCTTCTATCATTGCAGACGGATCAGCTTTACCTTTGCCCGCTATGTCAAAAGCAGTGCCGTGACCGGGGGAAGTTCTTACAAAAGGAAGACCCGCGGTAACATTCACTATTTTTTTTGCGTCTATACATTTTAAAGGGACCATTATCTGGTCGTGATACATACCGCATATTAAATCATATTCTCCGTTTTTTGTTTTGAGCCAGGCAGAATCCGCCGGCATCGGAACGGAAACATTTATTTTCATTTTTTTTAATGCTTTATAAGCAGGATAGATTATCTTTTGTTCTTCATCGCCTAAAATGCCGTTATCACCCGCATGAGGGTTTAACGAACAGAGAGCGACTTTTAAAGACAGAGTGGAAAGTGGAGAGCGGAGAGTGATATTCATTGCTGTATCTTTACTCTTTACTCTTAACTCTTCAATCTTGCTTAAAAATTTCACGGTAAGCTTTACGGTTTCAATTATATCTTTAGATTTTAATTTTTTTGAGACTTGGTTCAAAGGGATGTGTCTTGTTACCATCACGCTTAAAATTTTGCCGCAAGCCATAATCATTGCTATATTCCGGCTTTTGGTTAAAGCGGCAAGCAATTCGGTATGCCCCGGGTGTTTTACTCCTGCAAGTTTTAAGGATTCTTTTGACACAGGGGCAGTAACTAAAGCATCTGCTTTGCCGTCAAGACAAAACTGCGACGCAGTTTTTATGGCATTATACGCGGCAATACCCGACTTTTTTGACGGTTTTCCTAATGCTATTTTTCCGATATCTGAAGTTGTAATAAAATCATAGTGTGAGGTCGGCCCTGGATTGCCGCGTCGAGACTTCGCCTCTCCTCGCAATGACGTCATTTCTTTGTTATTTGTTATTTGTAAATTGTTAATTGCTGTTTTGTCGCCAAAAATGACAGGGCTGCAAACCCTTTGAACTTCCAAAGAATTTACAGCCCTGAAAACTATTTCACTGCCTATGCCCGCGAGGTCGCCTAAAGTTATTGCGATACGGGGCTTTACGGTCATATTATTACCAAGTTCTGTTTATTTTTATGTTCGCTCTTGACTTCAAATCATTCATGAAGTTCGCGTAAGCTTGTCTTGCCGCGTTCTGATATAAAAGTTCGCCTATATCATTTTTTACTTCGTCAAAAGTAACGTCTCTGCTTGCTTTCTTTTCTTCAACTCTTATGAAGTGGAAGCCTGTGTCGGTTCTGATAGGTTCTTTCGTATATTCGCCTACTGACATCGCAAAAACTTTTTTATCTATTTCAGGAAGCAAATCGCCTCTGACAACTACGCCGAGGTCGCCGTTTCTGGGTCTGGAAGCAGGATCTTCAGAAAGTCTGCCGGCAACATCAGCAAAGCTTTCTCCGGCATTAAGAGCTTTTTTTACAGCATCAACTCTTGCCTGAGCAGCTTTCACGTCTGCTGCACTTGCGTCTTTAGGAGAAGCTATGAAAATCTGTCTGATTCTTACCTGTTCTCCTGACATTCTTTTGAGGAAAACTGAAAGATTTGCGGCTAATGCGTCTTCATCAGGTGAAAGATTTGTATTTCCGCCTTTCATTTTTATCATAACCTGATCAAAAAAGTTTTTTACATCAGATTCTGTAGGAACTTTAACTCTTGAATCTACCGCAGTTCTTACAAGTTTCATAACCGCAAGCTGTTCTTCAAGTTTCTTTTCAAAAGCGGCAACAGTCAAGCCTTCTTTTTTGAGTTCGGCTTGGAATTCCGCTTCGCTGGCGAATCTTTTTCTTATCTGGTCAACGCCGTCTTGAAGTTCTTTTTTAGAAATTTTGATTTTTTGCTTTTTAACTTCTTGTCTTAAAAGCACATCGTCAATTTTCTGGTTCAAAATATTGTCTTTAAGCTCATTGATTCTGGCTTCAGACTGTTCAGCCGCTGGAACAGTTTGTCTGTACTGCTCAAGCATAGGAACAAGTATCGCGTTAAATTCCGACGCAAAAATAGGTTCACCGTTTACTACCGCGATTGTCGGATCTACTGCCTGTGACTGTGCAAAAACGTTTGCTGCTAAAAAAACTACTGCTAAAACTGCCGCTAAATTTCTTCTAAACATTTCTTCTCTCCTTTTTGGTTTTTATTATTCCGAAATTTCGGATTCTTCGTCAGTTTCCATTACGCCGGCAGGAGCATTTGCGTTAGCCGCGTCGTAATTTACCTGAACTCCCAAACTTTTTCTCTTGTCGTCAAACCATTTTTCAAATCTTTCTTTTTCAATCGCTCTTTTGATTTCGGGCTTTGCCGCTTCAAAAGGGATTGCCGGAAGAATCTGGTCAGAAACCTTAAATATTATATGGTATCCGTAAACCGTTTCCACAATGCCGGACATTTCGTTCTTTTTAAGATTTAGCGCAACCTCCTCAAATTCGGGCACAAGTTCGCCTTTTTTAAACGGTCCTATAAGTCCTCCGTTCTGCGACGAACCTCTGTCCTGCGATACTTCTCTTGCTACTTTATCAAAGCTTTCGCCTTTCTGAATTCTTGCAAGAGCGGCTTCAGCTTCGGCTCTGTCGGTTACAAGAATATGTCTTACTGTAAAAGCGACCGGCTTGTCAAACGCTTCTTTGTTGGCGTCATAATAAGCCTTAACTTCATCATCGCTTGCGGCTATGGTATCGTGAATATCTCTTATATACGATTCAATCAAAAGACCTGTTTTATATTCCGCAAACTGTCTTTCCTGCTCAAGCTTAAACTCTTTTAAAGCTTCGGAATACTCTTTTCTCTTATCTACTCCCGCTTGTTTTGCAGCTTCAACAACTATTGCTTCTCTTACGATGGAATCTATAAACTGTTTTTTACCGGCTGGCGTATTTACATAATCCTGATATGACGGAGGCATCGCCGCAAGTTTTTCTTCAAGAGCCGCTTCCGTTATTTTTGTTCCGCCGACTTTCGCGACTACTTTATCGCTGCCTTTACAGGCGCCAAGCCCGAATACAACAACTGCCGCAAACAACAATACTTTTTTCATCTTTACTGCTCCTTTTTTAGGTCTGGTACTAATTTACAAATGTTACTATTTTAGAACGAATTAGTCAATTTCCGATCAGACCAAAACTTTAAGCTTTTCCAAAATAGTATCCCAGTTTTGAAAGGAGTTCTTTTACGTAATCTAAACTTGAAGAGTTTATTTCCGTTTTTTTCATTTTAAAAGCATAGCCTTTGCCTTTTATAAATTCAACAACTTTAGAATAATTCTTTATAAAAAGCGGTATGTCGGCATTTGAAAAATCGGCATCCGGAGCAAAATACACATATATATAGCTGTTGTCTTCCGATATCCTTTCTATATTGAGGTCTTGGGCTTTTAGCCTTAAAACCGTAATTTCAAAGAGCATTTTGACTTCTTCCGGCAATTTTCCGAAACGGTCTGACAGTTCTTCCTTGACTTTTTCCAGCGTTTCAGCTTCTTTTGCGTCGGAAAGCTTTCTGTAAAACAGTATTCTTATATCTTCATCTTCAATATAGCTATAGGGTATTAACGCATTAACCTTCAAATCTATTTCACTATTTTCAATTTCTTTTTGCGGAATACTGCTTTCTCCCTTTATTTTTTTACCTTCTTCCTCGAGAAGTTTGGAAAACATATCATAACCGATATCGCGCGCGAAACCGTGCTGGTTCGCAGAAAGTATTCCGCCCGCGCCCCTGATTTCCAAATCTTTTAAAGCAAGCCTGAACCCTGACCCTAATTCGCTAAACTCTTTCATTGCTTCAAGCCTTTTTACCGCCTCATCGCTTAAAGTTTTGTCTTTATAAAATAGGTAGCAATAGGCTTTTTTTCTGTCCCTGCCGATTCTGCCCCTTAACTGGTAAAGCTGCGAAAGCCCGAAGTTTTCGGCTTCTTCAATAATCATTGTATTTACTGACGGAATATCAAGCCCCGACTCTATTATCGTTGTGGCGATTAAAACGTCCAGCTCCATATTTGTAAATTTCCACATTATGTTTTCAATGTCTCTCGCGTTCATCTGACCGTGAATAACGCCAAGCTTGGCGTCCGGAACAATCTTTTTTATCTGTTCGGCTTTTGTAAGTATAGTTTCCACTCTGTTATAAACGTAAAAAACCTGGCCGTTTCTCGCAAGTTCGGCTTGTATAATATTTTTGACCAGATCTTCATCGTATAACGATAATGCCGTTTCTATCGGGAGCCTGCCAAAAGGCGGTGTTTCTATGACCGACAAATCCCTGAATCCCGATAACGCGGAAGACAAAGTTCTTGGTATGGGCGTAGCGGAAAGCATCAAAATATCTATGTTCTTTTTTATCGTTTTGATTTTTTCTTTTTGTTTAACGCCGAAACGGTGTTCTTCATCAACTATTAAAATACCCAGATTTTTAAATTTAATGTCTTTTTGTAAAAGCCTGTGTGTACCAACGATAATGTCGATTTTGCCTTTTTCAAGGTCATCTATTATTTTTTTCTGGTTAGCTTTGGTCTGAAATCTGCTTAAAACTTCTACCCTTGTCGGGAAAGGCGACAGCCTGTTGTAAAAAGTATTGAAATGCTGCTGCGCCAAAACCGTTGTCGGCACTAAAACAGCAGCCTGAAACCCTTCCTGAACAGCTTTAAAAGCCGCTCGCACCGCAACTTCGGTTTTTCCGTAACCGACGTCGCCGCAAACTAGCCTTTCCATGGGTTAAGGTTTCAAAAAATCGCTTTTAACGTCTTCTATTGCTTTAAGCTGGTCCGGAGTTTCATCGTAAGGAAAAGCGTCTTCCAGTTCTTTTTCCCAATGCGTTTCGCGGGCAAAAGGAGTTCTTTTTATTTTGCTGCGTTCTGCGTAAAGTTTTAAAAGTTCTTTGGCAAACTCCGCCGCTGCTTCGCGTGCTCTCGATTTTACCCTTTCCCATGCGAAAGTGTCCATAGAGTAAAGTTTTGGTTTTACTCCTTCAACGCCTATATACTTTTTTACGGTCTTTATTTCTTCGGGGGGCACATAAAGTTTGTCGCCTTTTGTATATTCTACGCACAGATATTCCGAAGTTTTGTCGCTTCGAGAAATGGTTTTTAAACCTTTATAACGCCCTATTCCGTATTTTTCGTGAACAACATAATCCCCGGCTGATATTTCCCAAATTCCTTCCAACCGCCTGCCGCCTTTTATTTTCGGAAAACTTACGGGCTTTTTCTTGTAAAGCATTTCGCGGCTTGAAACGACAACAATGCCGCTTTGCGGCGAAGATTGGATGCGGGGATGCGAAGATGCAGAGTTAACAACAGTTTCTAAATAAAAACCTTTTGATAAATTGCCGTAAAGAAATTCCGGCGGTTTGTAGTTCCATACAGCATCGTGGAGAATATCGGCAATTCTTTCTTTTTCGCCGTTATTTGCGCAAAATATCTTTATGTCTGCTTTGTTTTCTGCAAAACTTTTAAGCAATTTTACAAAATAGTTTATATCTCCCTGAGTTGTATTGCCGGCAACCCCGATAAAACTCTTATAATTTTGGAAAACAGCTTTGCTGTTTAACGGATCGTTTATAATAAGTTCATAGTTTTTGTATTGTTCTTCTTCGTCTTTTGATAACGGATAATCGAAAAACAACATGGATTGCTTCGTCAAGGCTTCGCCATTCCTCGCAATGACAGGCGACACCCCCTTGTCGTTCATTCGTAATTCGTAATTCGTAATTTGTAATTTCTGTTCAAAGTATTCTTTAATTGTTGCCGTATTATCTGATGTTTTTACCGGCAAAATTTTTATTTCATCTATAAAATTGTTGGAAAGCTGGCTTCCCGGGTCAAAGGCTCTAAGAGCCTCTATACTATCGTATTCAAATAATACTCTTACAGGCGCGTCATTTGCCACAGCCCATACGTCAACGATATCGCCGCGAACCGCAAACTGGCATTTATCTTCTACAAAGGTAACTCTTTCATAACCCATTTTTACCAAATCCGAAATAAAATCAGTAAATTTAAGACTTGAATTTTTATCGATATTTACGCCCTCATCCGTATTCGGATCTGAAACCGGCATATTTATGGATTCATCGCTTGCGCAAACAATAAAACTTTTTAAGTTTTTAATTTTATCTATAGTTGCGGTTCTTGTCTGGACATCATCTGACGGAAAAAGCAGAGTAGAAAGATTGGAGAATGAAGAGTGTGTTTGAAAAAACGCTTTTAAATCATCATAAAAGGAGCTTAGTTCCTCGTCTTTGACAAAAGCAAAAACGCGCAAATTTGTATCGGGGGCACCCCCCTCAAAAATGCGTTTAAACAAATAATGGGCTTTACCGCTGCCCGAAATTCCCGACAAATACGTTTTACTCATCTAATTTGATTATTTGTAGCAAACTAATCGTAAATTTTCAACAAAACTGGCATAAATTCACTATATTTATATATAAGATTTTATCAGCTTATCAAGTTTTGCGTTTCTGTCAGCGCTGCGTTTGTATAAAGGCGTTTTATCTGCTTTATTAGATTCCAGCTGTTCTTCAAAAACAGCTCTGCCGTCATTTTTATAATAAATGCCCAGTCCCAATTTGCCTTCTTTTATCGCCAAAGCAAAAGCCGCGTTTCTGTCTGAAATATCGTGGTTTTCTATGTAATATGTATTGTCTTTAAACCACTGGAAAGTATTAAATTTGTTGAAACTTACGCAGGGATGCAAAAGATCTACAAGCGCATAACCTTTATGCTGTATTGCCTGTTTTAAAATTTCCTTAGTTTGTTCCAAATCGCCGCTGAAAGCTCTTGCGACAAAAGACGCGTTCATTGCTATTGCAACGGCTAAAGGATTAAAAGGATGCTCAAAAACTCCGTCAACCTGTATATTGGTTTTTATTCCCTCGGAGCTTGTGGGGGACGCTTGTCCCTTTGTAAGACCGTAAATCATATTGTTGTGGACAATGTTTGTAATATCAGGATTTCTGCGGATTGTAGCTAAAAAATGATTGCCGCCTTCGCCATACATATCGCCGTCGCCGCTTTCTGCAATAACGGTTAAACCGATATTTGAAGCTTTTGCCGCAACCGCCGCAGGCAAAGCTCTTCCGTGCAAACCGTTAAAATAACTGCCTTTCATATACTGCGGAAGTTTTGCCGCCTGTCCTATGCCTGAAACCATAAGTAAGTTTTCGGGGCTGATTTTTAATTCGTCCAAAGCGCTTTTTAATACACCGAGAATCGCGTGATTCCCGCAGCCGGGACACCATGCATTATCTATGCCTTGAATATCGTATATGGAAGCCATTTTATTTTACCTCCGTTTAAACAAATTGTTTGCCTCTATTTCCTCTCCCTTGTCAGGGAGAGGGCGAAGTCTTTTAACATACCCCGTCTTGCTTCGCAATCCATCCCTTTTTCTAAAAGGGGAATTTATTAACAACTGATTGCGGATCAGGGACAATGTCCCGTCCGCAATGACGACTACAAAATCTTTTTTAGTTCTTCCGCGACTTTATCTGCGCTGAAAGGCAAACCGTCATATTTTCTGATATACCCTGTTGCTTTAATGCCTGTTTGTTTAAAAACTAAGCTTTCAAATTGTCCGCTAAAATTGTTTTCAACAAAAACTATTTTTTCGGCTTTTTTAAGATATTCCGAAGTTTTAGGATGCAACGGAAATACCTGTTTAAAATACAGTAAAGCCGTATCTTTATCGTTTAAAATTTCAAGAGCCTCTTTTAACGTTTCTACTGTTGAACCCCAGCAAACTATAAGATTTTTATAATCCGGACTTCCTATAAGCTCAGGCTCTATGGCTTCGTTTAAAATACCGTCGAGTTTTTTCATTCGTTTTTCATGCATAGCTTTACGCGTATTTTCGCTTTCTGTAATTCTTCCTGTTTCATCATGCTCATCGCTGTCAGCGCAGACAAACCCTGCGCCGTAACCCGGAACGCCTCTCGGTGACACTCCGTCCGGCGTAATTTTATAACGTAAATATGACGAGTCCGTTTCAACAATATGTTTTACCGGAATTTTTGGTTTATCAAAAGACGTACTGCAAAAAATCGAGTCGGTAAGATACTGGTCGCTTAAAATAAAAACCGGCGTTTGATATTTATCAGCTATATCAAATGCTTTTTGCGCCATATAAAAACAATCGGCAGGATTGCCCGGGGCAAAAATTGCTCTTGGGAATTCGCCGTGTCCGGCATGAAGAACAAGGTCTAAATCCGCTTGTTCGGTTCTTGTAGGAAGCCCTGTTGCGGGTCCCGGTCTTTGGGCAACATGTATAACAACCGGCGTTTCCGTTGCCGCGGCAAGACTTACTCCTTCGCACATAAGAGCAAATCCTCCGCCTGAAGTGGAAACAACGCTTCGGGCGCCGGCATACGATGCCCCTAAAGCCATATTTATAGCCGCGATTTCGTCTTCCGCCTGTTCAACCGCGACTGAAAATTCTTTTTGATTTTTAGCAAGGAAAGCAAAAAAGCCTGTGCCGGGCGTCATAGGGTAAGACGCGATAAAATCGCAGCCGCCCGCCAAAGCGCCAAGCCCCAAAAGATCGGCGCCGCTTATAAGCATTTTTTCTGACAGTGACGCGTCGGACTTAACTTCAATTTGCACTTCTTTTAAAATGTTTCCGGCAATTTCGTAGCCCTTTTTGCCTGCCGCTATATTATTTGCGACAATGTCTTCGCCTTTTTTTGAAAAACTCTCTTTTATTATTTTTTCAAAATGTGAAAAGTCGGCTTTAAAAAGCCCGAGTATTATACCGCTTGCGATAATGTTGGAATAAATAATACCGCCGATTTCTTTGGCGGTTTTTGATAATGGAATGTCAGCAAAAGGTTTGTCTATTTCGCCTATTACGTCTTTATCCGCAAGAATTACGGTAGAATCGGTAATTCTGTGATACAAATGCTTAAAAGCATCTTTATCTAAAGGAATAAAAATGTCGATTCTGTCACAATAACAATTTTTAGGATTTGAAGATACTCTCAACTGGGTGGAATTACTGCCGCCGCGAACGCGCGACATATATTCTTTGGAAGTAAATAAATTGAAACCCGCGGTTTTAAAAATTCTGGAAACAACATTTTCAACAGTTTGTATTCCCGCGCCCGCTTCGCCGCACAAAACTATGCTTACGTCATCTTTAAATATTCGCATGCGCTAAGCTCCTTTTAACTGCAGAAGATGAGAGGGTGAGATGATGGGATGATGAGTAAAAGACAGTATTCGTTTTTACCCAACTTCTCATCCTCCCACCTTCTTCTCTTCTTATTCTTAAAAGTTGTCTGCCAACTCTTCCATATAAGCCTTCGGATGTAAACACGCCGGACATAATTCAAGCGCTTCTTTTCCGGCGTAAACATATCCGCAGTTACGGCATTTCCATCTTACCTCAGTTTCTTTTTTGAAAACTCTCTGATTATCAATATTATCAAGAAGAGACAAATATCTGGCTTCGTGGTGTTTTTCAGCTATAGAAATTCTTCTCCAGCATTCAGCTATTTCAGGGAAACCTTCGTCATCCGCAATTTTTGCAAATCCGGGATAAAGGGCAGTATGCTCTTCATTTTCGCCTGCAGCCGCGCCTTTCAAGTTTTCCGCTGTTGTTCCTATAATGCCGGCAGGGAAAGAAGCGGTAATCTCAACCATTCCGCCTTCCAAAAATTTAAAAAATCTTTCGGCATGTTCTTTTTCATTGTCCGCCGTTTCGGTAAAAATTGCCGAAATCTGCTCAAACCCTTCTTTTTTGGCTTTTGAAGCAAAATATGTGTATCTCATTCTTGCCTGAGATTCGCCCGCAAAAGATTTCAACAAATTGTTTTCCGTCTGAGTTCCTTTAACTGATTTTGACATATTAAAACCTCCGATTTTAGATGTTGAGAAGATGAAATGCTGAGATGTTGGGAGGAGCAGTGTCTGTTCAAGTCGTTGCTGTTGCTCACCCTCTCACCTTCCTATCATCCCACCCTCTGTCGTTATTGTATTTCCACTTCGTTATACCATCTTCCGTGCAGGTTGCAGTTTTCTATAACCTGAACTTTTCCTTTTGTTCCGATTTTAAGATGTACAACGGCAGCCGGATTTACATCTGACGTAAGTTCGACCCACGTTATAAACTTATTATCTAAATAAAAAGTTATGTTGGTGATATGATGTTCCGGAGCAGCTGGATGAAGAATTTCTCCGATTCTTACATGAACGTCAATACACGCAGCGCCCGGTATCAATTCGCATTGGTCAGAAACTGCAAAAAAAGGAATATGTTTCTTTTCGCTTTCGCCTTTTTCGGCTTTAAAATCAGGCATTTTGTAAGCGTCTTCTTGTTCTTCAATAACGTTTTTCATGTGACAAATAGGACAAACTTCCAGTTTTCCTTCAAGCGACACAAAACCGCAAACTTTACAGACAAAGCCTTTCATGATAAAACCTCCGGTTTTAGATGTTGAGAAGTTGAGATGATGAGATGTTGAGTAACGACAACAACAAAATCCTTGCCTCTGCCCAACTTCTCATCTTCCCATCATCTCATCCTATATTTTTACTTCATAAAGTATCCGGAAACGCTCCAGCGGCCGTCTTCCTGTTTCATAAGGGTTACGGATTCTACGACAACAGATCTAGGAGCCGCTTCAAAAAGAGTTCCGTATTGAATTACTATAAAATCGCCTTTAGGGGCATCAGGAAATTCCGACTGGTAAAACGCAAATATTTCTTTTCTGCTGTTGCTGCTGCCCAAGGGTCTGCGGAAAGTCGTCATATCGTTTTGCCACTGTTCGCTTGTAATTCTCTCTTTAGCAAAACCGGCAAGTTCGTCATAAGCCTGCATAAACCAACCGTTATCAAGCTTGGCTAACCACGCAAGACTTGCAGCTCTTACTTCTTTTACGTTAATGTGACTCGGAACATCCGCCACTTCGTTTTTCGACTTAGAACAACTGCATCCCGCAAAAATTCCCGCCATAACTACGCACATCAAAACCAATAAATACTTTTTCATCTCTGTTTCTTCTCCTTTTTTTATTTATAAAGCCCAAACGCTCCGGCTATATGTATAAACATAAACAAAATCGCTGTGCCTGCCACAATTTTATGATACTTAAATTTTTTCTTATGCGCCAGAATTACAGCGCATATAATCAAAACTGCCGCAATCATTCCGAATATTCTGAAATCCGGCATATTATTCTCCTTATTAGAAGATGAGATGTTGAGAGGTTGGGATGTTGAGCAACGACAACAACAAAATCTTTGTCTTTACCCTGCTTCTCTACCTCTTACATTTTCATCATCAATTAATTTCCGCTCTTTATTTTCTTGGCAAACTCTTTGCCCGCTTCAAAACACTTTTGCAATTCTTCTTCCGTAGGATTAAATACGACTTTTAAAGACGGTTCTGTTATTGAGGTTATGCCTGAAACCATATCTTCTATTTCTTTTGGCGCTTCGCCGCTCCAGCCGTAAGAGCCGAAAGTGAAAGTTTTTCTGTTTTTAGCTTTAGAACCTTTTAAAAAATGTAAAAATCCGGTTATAACGGGAAGCATCGCGTTATTGTGCGTTGAAGATCCAAAAATCCAGCCTTTCGCGTCTAACATATAAGAAGCCATATCCGGTCTGTCATTTTTTGTAACGTCAAACAAAACAGCTTCAACGCCTTCGGAAATTATTCCTTCCATTATTTTTTTTGCCATTTTTTCTGTTGACTGCCACATAGTTTCAAAAACTACCGCTATTTTATTTTCGCAGGAATGAGCGGACCAGTAAAGATATTTTTGCATAATTTCCGCTATATGTTTACGCCATATAACGCCGTGACACGGAGCTATCATTTCTATTTGCAGGTTCATTTTTTGTATAGCGGCAAGTTTTGAAGCAACAAGATTGCTGAAAGGCCATAAAATGTCGGCATAATATTTTTGCGCTTCTTCCATTAATGTTGCAAAATCAACTTCATCGTCAAAAAGGTTACTTGTGGCGTAATGCTGACCGAATCCGTCATTGGAAAACAGCACCTTATCGTAAGGAGAATACGTGAACATACTGTCCGGCCAGTGTATCATCGGGACATCTATAAACTCAAGCGTTCTTTTGCCGATATTTACGCTTTGACCATATTTAACCGAAGTCCATTTTTCAGCCATAACTCCGTAATATTTCAACAAGCCCTGTTTGGCTTTTTCGGTACCGTAGAAACTCGCATTGGGACATTGTTTTACAATTTCAGGAAACGCGCCCGAATGGTCGGGTTCTATGTGGTTTATTATTACAACGTCAATTTTTGACGGGTCAACAACGCTTTTAATGTTTTCTATAAATTCTTTTTCAAATCCGTGACGGACTGTGTCTATTAATGTAATTTTTTCATCAATAATAAGATATGAATTATACGTTACTCCTTTTTTCGTAACGTATGTAGAGTCGTGAAAATGCCTTTCGTTCCAATCAAGAATACCTACTGCGTAAATTCCTTCTTTTATTAAACGCGCGGACATAAAAACTCCTTTTAACTACAGAGTGAAGATTGAAGAGTAGAGAGTTAAGTTATTATATTTCGGCTGTTATCGTCATTGCGGGCTTGACCCGCAATCTGGTTTTCGCTCTGCGAAAACACAACATCTACACTCTCTACTCTTAACTCCTCACTCTTTATTTGTCGTACAAGCCGGACATTCTTCATATTGCGGCAGATATTCGGCTTTGCACTTAGGGCATATTTTTACATTGTTTTTTACACCGCAGGGCTTACAAACTCCGGCGGAAAAGCAGCCGTCTTTTATTTCTTTTTTACAGTGCGGGCAGCTGCAGCTTTTGTTTTCTTGCGTCATTTTATTTGCCCAATTTTGATTTATAATTTTCTATTGCTTTGTGAAGCGCATCCGCGCCGAGATTTGAGCAGTGCATTTTGTTTGGCGGAAGACCGCCTAAAGCTTCGGCAACGCTTTCATTCGTAATTTTCATGCCTTCGTCAAGCGTTTTGCCTTTAGCCATTTCGGCAACCATTGAAGAAACCGCTATCGCAGCGCCGCAGCCGAAAGTTTTAAACTTTATATCGTCAATTTTATCGTCTTTTACCTTAATATAAAACGTCATCATATCACCGCAAACAGGGTTGCCTACTTCGCCAACACCGTCCGCGTCTTTTATTTCACCCACATTGCGTGGATTCGCGAAATGATCCATAACTTTTTCAGAATAAAAAGCCATTTTTATCTCCTCCGGAGATAAGAGTGAAGATTGAAGAGTTAAGAGTGTAGATTCTTAAAACAAATCAAACTTAATTCTTATTGTTCCGTATCGTACTTGTTGTAGCAGATAGTATTCTTCTTAAATCTTCACAATCAGAAATTATACTTTCAAATTCTGAATTTTTAAGATAATCTGTCCTGTAAAGTAAATTCAGCCAATATTTTGTTTCAACACATTCTTTAAGAGCAATATAAATTTTTGACAGAAATTCTTTTTTGCTTATGGAACAACGGGCTTCAGCAATATTTGCACCGATTGATGTTCCCGAACGCAAAAGTTGTCTTGATAAAACATTTTCCTTTTTCTTTTCACATAAATACTTATATAACTTCACTATTCTTATTGCAAACTTTTCACTTTTTTCAACGGCAATGTCTTCTCTCTTCACTTTTCACTCTCCAATCTTCACTCTTGTATTTCGCAGTGGTCGTGAAAGTCCGTTCCTGGACCGGCTTGTTTTCTTTCGCCGGTCTGCACAAAATAAGAGTATAAAGGTGACATATCTCTTAATTTTTGCACTATTTTAGGAAATTCTTCTAAAACATAGTCTATTTCTTCTTCGGTATTATATTTTGAAAGCGTAAAGAGAATAGAACCCTGCCCTACCGCGACATCAACATTCATCGCGTTTAAAACGTGCGAAAGTTTCAGATTTTTGTTAGCGCAGGCCGAACCGCTGGCAGCCATAATGCCTTTAGCATCTAGCAATAAAAACAATGATTCGCCTTCTACAAACTCTACTGAAAAATTTACATTGCCGGGCAAGCGGTTATCAACCGCGCCGTTTAAATAAATATACGGAATATTTTTGGTAAATCCATTAATCAGTTTATCTCTTAATGACCGTATTTTTTCCGCATTTTGCAAAATTTCAGTTTTTGCAATCTCGCAGGCTTTGCCAAAGCCGACTATCGCGGGAATGTTTTCGGTTCCGGAGCGTTTTGAGTTTTCCTGTACTCCGCCTTCTATTTGGGGCGTAATTCTTATGCCTTTTTTTAAATATAACGCTGCCGCGCCTTTTGGTCCGTACATTACAGAAGCCGATATAGTCAACGCGTCAATTCCTAAATCCGCAACATCAACAGGCATTGCGCCGCAAACGCTTACCGCATCCGTATGAAAGACAGCAATGCTGCCTTTTTTAGTTAGTTCTGCTAATTTTTTTATGTTTTGAATAGTTCCGACTTCTGGATTTGCAAACTGGATTGATACTAAAACAGTGTCCGGTCTTAAAGCTTTTTGAAGTTCTGTTTCAGAAACAAAGCCATTGTTATCAACCGGCAGATATGTTATCGAAAACCCTTCTTTTTCAAGCCTTTTTACAGGATTTAAAACCGAAAAATGCTCTATGGCAGACACTATTATGTGTTTGCCTTTATTTTTATAAGCGTCCGCTATGCCTTTTATGGCAAGATTGTTTGCTTCGGTAGCGCATGAAGTAAAAATGATTTCCGGGGCTTGCGCGTTTATAAAGTCCGCTACTTGTTTTCTTGCGTTATCAAGCGCGTCTTTAGACTGGCCGCCCAAAGCGTAAATACTTTGCGGGTTTCCGTAATACTCCAAAAAATACGGCTTCATCGCTTCAAAAACTTTTTCGTCTAAGGCGGTATTGGATTGATTGTCTAAATATATTTTTTTCATAGTTCTTATTCAAAAACGTAGATTGCGGGTCAAGCCCGCAATGACAGCAAAAGTGGATCCCCGATTAAGACATTCGAGGATGACGCGACAAAGCGCGTCATATTTGTTCAAACGCGTCCTTGCCGGCTCCGCAGACAGGGCAAACCCAATCTTCGGGCAGATTTTCAAAAGAGGTTTCAGGCGCTATTCCATTATCAGGATCTCCAACCGCAGGATCATAAACAAAACCGCATGCTGTACATTTCCATTTTTCCATTTGCAGCCTCCTATTTAAACGGCATTTTTAAATTATACAAAATTTACAACCGAATGAAGCTATCTGATCAATATCGCTGAAAACATAAAAAGATAAGTGGCAGACACAACAGGTAAGGCATACCGAAAAACGGTTTCTTCTTTTAAAGGAAATTTCTTAATATTGATAATTACGGCTAGCAGTAAAACCACGGGCGTAAGATATCTTCCCTGTATTCCGTCTATTACATTGGCGCCTACGGGATTCCATGACGCGTAAAGCGCTCCCGCCACGGCAAACCCGGTCAAAACGCAAATTGCTAAAATAACGGCTTTGTCTTTTATTTTCATATAGAATTTTTCAGAACAGGCGGTAAGAACAATAAACAGCATATAAATGAAATAAGCAATATATTCAACATGGAAAAAAGTATTTTTCGCGCCGATTCTCAAACCCACAAACATACCCGCGAATTTCGGCAAAGTGACAATATATGTTTTAATAACCAAAAAAGTGAATTTAAACGGATGAGTCATAACATATTTTATCTGTTCACCCGGGTCTATGATTATTCCCGGAACAAAATCTTTGACATAACCTTTCATAGTATAAAACCAGCCGGCATCCAAAAACATAATGACTGCCGCCATTATTGCGAAAAACCAAATGTAGTACTTTTTAGAAGCCGTTTTTTGATACGGTAAAAGAAGAAAAAGTAAAATCATGGGAACATAAACGATTTTTGCAAGGCTTACAAGAAGAAACATAACCGAAATTAAGATAAGATTTCCCGTGCTTATTCTCAAAATCTTTTCATCGTATGAATATTTTAAAATCAAAGCTATAACTGCAAAACTTAAAGCATTAATCAGCGCGTCTCCGGAAAGCGATATCGCTTCCTGAACAAAAACCGGACAAAGAGCTATAAGGAAAAACGTTTTTTGTTTGGCGGGCATCGCGCCTAACGCAAAAAATAAAATAATGAGCGATATTATAAAAGAAGAAATACGCCCTGCGTAAGCAATAAAAACCGCTTTAGCGGACACCGCTGACGCCGCTAATATTCCCGGAAGCTGAAAAATATAAGTTAGAGGTGAATAGTACGCGGTATTAGGGAAAAACATCCATTCAGTATCGTTTCTGTCTATTTTTTCAGACATTTTTTTAAATAAATGTCTGTAAGTCTGCGAAAGATTTGCCGTATTGCTGTCCTGAACAAAACCGGGACTTTCAATAAAAACAGATTTAGGCAAAACCCTGCCGCCGCCGCTTGTTTCAGCGTCTTTTTGGGAAATAAAATGTCCTCTGCTTATTTCATAAGCCCTGAGCCAATGGGCAGTTTCATCAGGCACTATGGTAAATACCGGAATATAAATAATATACAGGAAGCCGAACAGTGAAAAGAATATAAGAAATAACCGTTTGATAGGAATGGTTTTGAAGAAAGCGTAAGCTGTAACGCCGCAGACAATTAAAGAGGTTAACACAAAGGCTGCCGATGAAATTAACCCGTTACGCAGACTAAATACTGTCCAAAAGCATAATGCGGCGGATACGGCGCAAAAAAACAAAAAATACAATATGGGAAGCCGGGCTGTAATGTTATAATTTGTCATTTTTATATATAAACTGTTCAAAATTTTTATCATTTTATATAACTTTTCCGTGTTTGGCAATCAACGCTAAAATAATATATAATCAAAAAGCTGTTGTTCGGTTTTGTCACCCTGAGCCCTGCAGCTACGTGCAGTGTAAACTCCGCCGAAGGGGTCGCAGCGCGACGAATAAGGAGCGCGAGCCTGCGACGGGTGCGAGATGTGAGCACCCCAGAACTAGATGTTTCGACTACGTAACTACGTTGCTCCGCCCAACATGACAATTCTGGAATAAAAAAAGGAGGACTTATGGAAAAAAATGAAATTTTTAAGGTTTTGAACGAAAATCCGGTGTTTTTTCTTGCCACAAGCGAAAACGATCAGCCCAGAGTAAGGGGAATGATGCTTTTCAAAGCCGATGAAAAAGGAATAGTATTTCACACTGGCGCTTATAAAGATTTATATACACAGTTAAAAAACAATCCGAAAGCCGAACTTTGTTTTTTTGATATGAAAAATAATGTTCAAATTCGCGTAAGCGGCGCCCTTGAAGAAACAAATGACAGCAGTTTGAAAGAAGAAATCCTTGCGCATCCTTCAAGAGAATTTTTAAGACAAATGAGACAGATGGCTGGCGCAGAAAATTTTGATAAAACTTTTGCAGTATTCGCGTTAAAAAATGCTAAAGCCGTTGTGTGGACTTTTCAGACTAACTTGCAGCCTAAAACAGAAATTCCATTGTAAAACAACTTGTCTGTCATTCCCGAGATTTGTTGTCGGGAATCCATTTTCGCTTTAACGTGGATCCCCGACTACTACCTTCGGGGATGACAAACAAGATTTAAGCTTTTCTAATATAACCCCACCCTGCGGGTTTGTTTTTAGTTACATGGGCGTCATTGCGAGTGAAGCGCGGCAATCCACGTTGCTTTTAAAATGGATTGCTTCGTCATTTCATTCCTCGCAATGACTGAAAAGACGTTAAGTATGACAGACAGCGTGTTACTTTTTCTTATATTCCCAGTGAATTGCAATCGCGGGAATAAGAAAAAACACTGCTCCGATAATTTTCCAAAAACCAAGTAAATAGGCAAAATACATTGTTGTCTGCGAAACGCTAAAACCGAAAAACCAGAACATCGCCCAAACGTACAATCCTGTCAACGACAAAAGCCAAACGAAAAGAACGGCAGCGTAATTAATGATAAAAGCCTTAAACAAAATGTTTCTGATTCTCAAAGCATTTTCCATAATTCCTCCTTTTTTAACTACAAAATTTAAATATCTTGTTGTCATGTTGGGCATAATGGTCAAAAAGTGTTGCTAAAAAAGCCCTGTTTTATTAAAAATGTATACGACAAATTATTTTTAATGATAGTATTATCTTAAAAAGGTTTAAGATAATAATACTATTAAAGTTATTTTGTCGTCTATATTTATGTCATTTTTGGGCTTTTTTAGCAACACTTTTTGACCATTATGCCCATGTTGAGCGAAGCAACATAGTTGCGGAGTCGAAACATCTAGACCCTTCGACTTCGCTCAGGGTGACAAAACTGATTTTTTGTTACAAAAATATATTCTTATTTTCCGATAATGTTTTATTTATATCATCGGAAATAAAAGCCATTTTATCGCTTTCGCCCATACCCAAAGAATGAAAATACGCGGCTATGCTTAAATAGCCTCTTAATTTAAAAAACATTATGTCATTTATTTGTTTTTCTGACGGCGTTTCGCCGTTAAAATAAGATTTTAAAAACAATTCTTGCGTTAAAACTTTCAGAAGCTCTTTTTCATGCGAAAATTGGCTTTGATACTGCGCCAGAAAATAGCCTATATCAAATTCCTTAACATAATTTATTGAGTTATTAAAGTCTATCACTGAAACAAACGCGGAATCCGGGTCTTTGGAATCATCCTGTCCTATAATGATGTTTCCGGGATGATAATCGCCGTGCAAGAAAACAAAGTCTTCTGTTTGTTTTAAATAAAAATCCTGCTCTTTTTTAGCAACTTGTTCAACAATATTTAATATCTGTCCGGAATATTTTGTTTTATTTTCTTCAAATAGCTTTTTATATCTTGTCAGCCTTTTGTTTTCAAGTTCTTCCAAATTATTTACCGAGGTTTGTATTTTATAAGAATGAAGTTTGGCAAGCCATTTAGCGGCAAGCTCAAAATATTTCTTTTGAACCGCTGAACCTACATGCGAAAATAATTTTGTAAGCGGTTCGCCGCGCTGCCCTTCTTCCATTACTGTATGTTCGATATCGTCTATTTCGTAAATTTGCGAAACTCTGTAAATTCTGTCAAAAAAAGCCGGACATATATAATCGCGGATTATCTGCGATGTTTCTTTAAGTTTATTCCAGTTTTTAGAATCATCGCTTTTTTTAATAACAATGCGTTCCCTGCGTTCGGGAATACCTTTTGTACCGATAACCACTTCGGTAACCGTTATATGGCTGCCAGACATCTGTTCTTCTTTATAAAAAGGTCTGCAGCTGCCGTTTTTAATTGCTTCGGCAACATCTTTGATATTTGCAACAGGATGGTCAAACAAAGTCGGAAATAAGCCGGATCTGTCAACGGTGTGGGCGTCGCTTCCGCACACGGCGTTAAATTTCAGCCTGTGCCAAGTTTTTAAACCAAGATAGTTTTCTTTTATTGTGTGGTTTGACGAAAATATTTCTATGGCGTCTAAATTTTTATCTAAAAACTTTTCATCAGCAGGAGTTGCCCCTTTGCGAAAAGGATGCGCCCATACAAAAGCCGCGTCAGAATATTGTCGCTTTAAATCGGAAAGTTTATAATTCCCGTCTAAAGATTTGTCTGCCCCGTAAACTATCACATGGCCAAAATCGGTATTAACTTCCTGAGCGGACAAAAGCAAAAAATGTTTGTCTATGCCGTATTGCTGCCTTAACTGTGCAAGTTCTTCATCGCTCCACAAATAACCATGGTCCGTAAAAACCAAACCTGACAAATCTTTTTTTATGGCTTGTTTTATTAATTCGCACGGATCCGCAAGGCTGCATTTGGAATGTTTTATGGTGTGACAGTGCAATTCCAGTAACATTTTACCTTCTTTTTACTGTTCGGGTTTCTTGAAAATCCTGTATTTCTTGTGTCGTCATTGCGGCCTCTGAGCCGCAATCTCGTAGTGAGCTATAGATTGCGGGTCGAAGCCCGCAATGACAAATGAGGGGCTTTCAAAACTCCCGTTTATTAACGTGGCTTACTAAGTGTTTAAAATTCATGCTTGTAGGATTTTGGAAAACGTAAAGATCAAAAGCTTCCATTACCGACAAAAGGTGGTCAAAAATATCGGATTGATAATTTTCATAAGGTATCAGCTGCGTTGTTGTGGTAAAACAATAAATTTCCAGAGGCATTCCTTCAGAACCGGGCTGCAGCTGGCGCACCATTGTAATAAAGTTAGTGTTTACATACGAACGGCTTTTCAAATACGCTTCGCAGTATGCGCGAAAAGTTCCTATATTGGTCAGGTATCTTCCGTTGTAAATGCTTTCTTTTATATTGTGGGTTTTATTGTATTCTTTTATATCAAACTCTTTTGAAGCAAGATAATCTTTCAGCAATTCAAACTTTTTCAAACGCGCAAGCATTTCTTCATCTACAAATCTGATGCTTTGCATATCTATATTGATCGATCTTTTAATTCTGCGGCCGCCGGCTTCGTTCATTCCGCGCCAATTGATAAATGGTCTTGAAATAAGGTCATAAGCGGGAATTGTCACAATTGTTTTGTCCCAATTTTGCACGGAAACGGTTGTCAAAGAAATATCTATAACATCGCCGTTTGCGTTATGCGACGGCATTTCTATCCAATCCCCTATATGAAGCATATTGTTCATAGCAAGCTGCCAGCTGGCAGTAAGCCCTAAAATCGTATCTTTAAACACTATTAATAAAACAGACGCTATTATACCCAAAGCCGAAATAAAATATGTCGGTTCTTTTCCTATAAGGAACGCCAGTATTATAAGTACGCCGAAAAAATTTAAAAATATTCTTAAAAACTGTAAAAGACCTTTAACCGGAATATTGCGGTTTTTGTCAAAGGCAATCATTACCGCGGAAAGTATTTTGTTGGCAATTAAAAGAATACATATCTGGAAATATATTAAAACTATGTTATGCGCTATCAGATTATATGTTCTGTATGTTTCCGGAAAAAAACCGTTAACCGCCATTTTCGCGATGATTCCCGCGCCCAAATAACCAAACGCGGCAAGAAAATTTGTATCTTTCAGAGCTTTGTACCATATAGGATTTTTTACATGGAAATATTTACTGTAAAGATATTTATGCGATATGGTTTTGAAAAAAAACCATGCCAGATACAAAAGAGTGATAAACAAAAGAATTGTAGACATGCCGGCTATCGGCATAACGTATTTTTCGGGAAGTTTCAAGAGGTTTAAAATGCTTATTACAAATTCCATGGGACTATTATATATAAAAATGCTTCTTAATGGAAATTTTTGTTTTATTTGCTTTGGCGCTGAATTGCATTCGTTCGTATTTTTTAAGCAATTTCAATAACTCGCGGCATATAAAAACTTTTAATGTTGCCGCTCAAACAATTGAATTTGTTAATCTTAAAAATACTCTCTCTTAAGCGCAATAATGCGCCTGTCGCAAACAAAACCCGAGATTAAAAGACAACCCTCTCCCTAGTCAGGGAGAGGGCGACAGTCCGAGGAATAACGAGGACAAGTTTGTCGCGGGTGCGAGATGTGAGCGCCCTGGGTTCAAACGCAGTGAAGAACGGGTGAGGGTGACAAATACAAATGCAATAAAAATTTAGGGTGTTGCGTTAGTTTATCAAGGATTCACAAAAAAGACAGAATCCAAAAAACAAGGAAAAGGAGAAGTATCATGATGAAAAAAACAGCGTTGGTGATGGCGGTAATGTTCGCTCTTAGCAGCATAGGTTTCGCAGGCGGAATGAAAGGCGAAGGAAAACGTAAAGAAATGGACCCGGAACAGAAAGCTAAATTCGAAGCGATGAAAAAAGAAAAAGCGGAATACTTTAAAAACTTGGAAGTTCTTATAGAAAAGTATAATAACGCTGCTGAAAAAGACAAAGCCGCGATAAAGAAAGAAGTTACTAATCTAGTAACTGCGAAAACCAACAAAAAGATTGCCGCGAAAAAAGACGAAGTCGCCAAACTTGAAAAGAACAGAACTGCAGATGTGAACAAAAAAGTAGAATTTTTGCTTAGCGAAGAAGGACAAGCGAAAATTCAGAAGATGAAAGAAAAAGGAAACAAAGATAGAGGCGAATTCAAGAAAGGCAAAGACGGCAAAAAAGATTTTAAAAAGAATAAAGACTTCAAAAAATCCGAATAACCCTTAAAGATAGACAAAAGAAAATCCCCGCCTGCAACAATAAGGTTACAGGCGGGGATTTTCAATGTTTAATAAAATACATATATTATAAAAACTCTAATTGTAATCCTGTTTACTGACTAAATTATAAAATTCCGACTTTTCACAAGCTAATTTTATTTCTTCTGCCTTATTTAAACCTAAATTTTTAATAAGTATTCCAAAATATAATGCAAATACTAGGTCATCAATGTATGATTTCATTTTATCTTGGTAGTCGGTATCAACAATTTTTAAGTTTTTAAGTTCCGATAATGATGTTCGCTTTTCTTTTAATAGTGAGTCGGCTTTAATTCCTATGGATTTGATTACTGCCGATAATAATTCTTTTGGTATTTGTAAGGCATACTCACTATCGTTTAAAACTAATTTTCCATTTTTTATCTCTACCGAATCAAACTGTTGCTTTGTTATTTTTGAAAAGTCTAATATATCCTTTAATAATAAATTTTCTTTGGATAATAATGAAGTAATTTGATTTATTACTTCGTCTTTAATGTGTTGATTCTCTTTTGAGATTTTAGGAATACGAATATATTGCTTTATAGATGTAATACTTGCAATTAGTAAGGCTTCGCTATCTATTTTAAGGAAATTGTTTAATAATAAAATATTTATAGGGCTATTTAGCAACGATAATAAATATAATATTTCTTCTTTATTATCTGAGGATATTATTAGCCAATTTGAACCAACCATAAGGTTTTTATAATCAGAAAAGTAAAACTTTAACTTTGTATAACTCCATACAATTTTATACTGCTTTTGAAAAACTGGTAAGCCTTGTGAGCCTTGTGGAATTACAAAGTTTTTTCTGTTTATAAAATATTCCTCATATCCTACATTATATTGTTTAGACGATTTTGCAATTTTAAAGTTATCTGCGTTACTACTAAATTCTCTATTGTTTCTATCAAACACAAAACCTTTGTCCAAACAAATTTCGTCATAGTTTGCTAATACAGTTCTTCTGTAGTCTTCTATAGAATATGAGTTATTCTTATATACCTCATAAAAGTTAATAAAATCTTCGTTTTGTTTTATAAAATTCCAATTTTCAACCTTTTGTAAAAGCTCTTCTTGCTCTACATAATTGACACTCTTTTTCCTGGAATGTAAAAACTTTTCAAAGTCAGCCTCGTCATAATTATCGTAATTTACTACTTTAACCTTGTGATTATCTTTAGGCTCTTTCCTTGTCAAAATAAAAATTAGAGAGCTTGTTGAAACAGGCTTTTTCTGCTTTAGCCCTCTACCTACAAACATTTTGCCTGCGAAAGTGATTATTGTATCAATGGTGGTATATTCTGCAAAAAAATACCTTAAAACATCTAAATCATTTGCGGTTAAAATTGTTTGTGGAATTATATAGCATATTTTACCGCCCTCTTTTAACAACCCTAGACCTAAAGCACAAAAGAAAGAATAAAGATTTGGTTTTGGAGAATATGGCTTTATTCTATTAGGGACAGTATTAAGATTTACCCCATACATATTATTCATAGACATCTTTTTTTCTTTTATCAATTGCGTAAACAATATTTTTTGTTTGCAACTTTCGTTATATCCTATATACGGTGGGTTTCCAATTACATAATCAAAACGCCGTCTATAAGCGTCAACCAAACTTTCTTTCATTTCTTTTAAATCGTCTTCGTCCCTTACATAGCTTGCATATCCAATTTTTGTTATATTCCTAAATAATGGCAAGTCATTTTCTTTTGAGTTTAATTTTGTGTCTGAAAATTCTGCTATACTGTCGTTTGTCTTGAATAGTTTAATTTTTTTATCAATAGTATTGTTGTATTGTTCATTTACAATTATCGGCAGTAGCCTCATCAATATACTCATTTCTGCCAAATATAACGGAAATTCTGCTATATCCAATCCAAAAATATTATTATTAACCAACCCCTCTATTAGTTTTGCCTTATCCTTACTTTCGTCGTATATGGAATCTATTAATCTATCTACCGCACTATACAAAAAAGTTCCGCTTCCACAAGATGGGTCTATTAACGATATATTTTTTTCGTCTGCTTTGTTTTTGTATCTCTTTAAAATCTCATTTTTTGTAAATCCTATTTCGTCTAGCATAAAATTTACTATCGCCGGATCTGTAAAGAATTGCCCTTTATTTATATCTTCGTATAATTCTTTTAAGTAATTTTCATAAATATATCCAAAAATATCGTTCTTAATTTTTGAGAAATTATATTTTTTTATAAAAACTACTATGTCTAGCCAAGGAGAAACATCGGCCACTGTTTTTTTTGGGCTTTTAAGAATATCCTCTAATTTGCTTGAAATGAATTCTTGTTCTGCTAAAAAAGGGCGATATATCTTGTCAGATATAAATTTTGAAATGCTTGAAACTTGGTTTAATATTTCGCCATATATACCACTTTTTAAACCTTTTTGTATTTCTTCAAGTCTTTCTTTAAATTCTTTATCAAAATTACCATAACAGTTATCAACCAAGGTTTTGTATAGAATAAACTGTATAAAGTAGGCATATGTTATTTCAGTGGCTTTTTTAGAAGCCTCTTTTTTATCAAAAGCATTAAAATAACCTTCTATGTTTAACTTATTTTTAAAATTTGAGATTAGCTTTGTGATATCTTCAAAAAATAATTGCCTGTCTTCCTCTATATTAATACTATCGTAAGGGGAATTAAATAATGATAGTTGCCCTTGTTCTTCAAAATATGACAAATAATAGTTTTCGGGCTTTGTATACTCTATCCAAAAAGTCTTAAAAACATTATTATTTTGTATTATATCGCCAAAATAAAATTCTTTAAATGCTGTATTGTTGTAAAATCGCCATTTATCGCCATCAGTTAAAATGCCATATTTTTTATCTCTTTCAAGCTGATATCTGTATAACTGCTTTTCTCCTGCTTTAATGTTGCCATATTTTTCTACTTCGACAGGTATTTCAATATCGTTATTATCTGCCCATATTACAAAGTCAGCTTGTCCACCTTTACCACTTTTTCGGACTTCTCTTATAAATTCATTTTTCCTTTTATCTTTTTTCGTTGATTCTTTCCCTTCATTTAAAGAAAATATATCCTTACATTCAAAAACTTTTTGGACAAAGTTTTGTAGACCTCCGACTTCTTTACGAGCAAAACTACTTTTTTCATGTGTCCAAAGAGTATTTAATTCTTCCATTGTATAAGGCATTTATTATTCCTTAGATAAGGTACCTATAAAGAAAAGGCGACCTGTATATGCGGTTAGAGATCCACAAACAGGTCGCCAAGGTTTCGTATGCCGTAAAAACGGCATACTACTCCCTAATAAATGGCGACTTTTGGTCCTCTAACCGTGTTTGTATTTTTACAAACAGATGAAGGTTCTACCTTCAACCAAAAGACATTATTAATTTAAGCTTGTATGCTTACATATACGACAAATACTCCTAAAATTTACTTTCTTGCATTATATAAAAGCACTCGGATAAATACAAATTGTATCTAACATTTTAATTTTTTGAGGCTTTTATCTTCAAAAATATAGTACGTACTCTATGGTTTAATTATTTGCTGTTATCCCGTTGTAAAAATATTCTAATATATATGTTTCAAATGGATGTATATCTTGAATTTTTGACTTCATTATTTCAAATCCAATTCCATTGAATTTGACAATTACATCATGAATTGTTAAGTTTTCATCTTCAAAATTTATAATATTTGAATTTTGTATTTTTCTACTAATCATTCTCGGTAAACCATATTCTTCCAAAGCATAGACTATTTTCGGTAAAAAAGCATTTGAAAGTTTGAATACAAAAGGTGATATATCTACGTTATTCTCACGTAAGCAGTATTTCTGCAAAACATTAACATCATTTAAAAGGGCAGCAAAATTAAATGTAACAAATTTTTCAAAATGAAAATATTTTTCTGTAGATAAATTATTAAAACTAGATAAAATGTCAGGTATAGGTTTAGACCAATTATTAGATATAGCTTTTATATAAGAAACCATGTTTACATATTCCGTGCCTACTGCCCCTCCGCAAAATTTTAAAAGCTTATATAACATTCTATCCCAATTATCAACATCTGAAGAAACAATGTATGCTAATCCATTCCATTCTTTCGAATTGTTCTGCATGTCAGTTATTATATCCCGATGAAGTTCATGATCCATTGTCTGTAAAGCATGTTGTTTTATGAGCTTTTTATAAACTTTTTCGCCCAATAAATTATCCATTTCTTCTTCCAATACTTTTATCTTTTTAATTTGCTCTCTGGTTAAATCTTGTTCAAATTTTGCTTCATCTATACTGCTTAGTAGTTCTTCTGGAAAAGGAAGTGTTAATTCAATTGGTTTTTCTTCCGGAGGTTTTTCTAATAAAAAAACCTTTCCTATGAAGTGCTTAAACATCCTACCGCCTCGACCAATTATATTTTTATATTTGAAAATATTTAATTTAGGTCTGCCGTCTTTGTTCGCCCATAAAATAATATTTTCTGCTGATGTGTTTATTCCCTCAATAATAGAAGATGTAGAAATTATGCTATCTAAACCTTTTTTTTCTTCAAATAAAGATATTTGTATTTGACTCAAAGATCTATGCAATTTCCCATTATGTATCCCTATCCCTTTTTTTGATAACTCTGCTAAAGTGTAATTTTTACTATAGTTTTTTATTAACCAATCAGAAAATGAGTCTAGTAGAGTATCATTTTTTTGAGGTATTTCTCGATTAAGATATTGTGACACTATATCTATATTGTTATATGTTCCACAATATATTAATGTTTTTGAGGAATACTTCTTAAGAATTTCTAAAAGCTCTTTATTCTTATCTACTTCAGACTCTTTATATCTTTCATTTTGTTCCAAAAATACAGTATTGAAATCTATTGGTATAAACTCCATATCCTTTGTGAATTGGTTATCTTTTGCAATCGATGAAATATTTGGAGATAAATAATATTTTTGTTTTGATTTTTTACCCAATTCTAATATTACTTTTAAAAGAGCTGAAGTTCTTCCTTCATCATCAAACTCGGCCTTATAAAATTCATCAACTATTAAAATATCTATTTCTTCTATTGTATTTATATATGTGAGAGCTCTTTCTTGTGGAAAAATAAGTATATTTTTATCCGCTAATTCCGCATCAGGCATTGTAATAATCTTATATTCTTTGGCAAATTTTTTATACAACCGCCTTCGAGTCTCATCTGTCAAAGCGATAGTAGGTACAATTACAACAACATTTTTTGGTTTTTTTATTGCAATAAAAGCATCTATTATAAAACTTTTTCCAAAGCTTGTTGAAGCACTAACTGCTATGTTTTTACCGTTCAGTAATTTTTGTAATAAAAGAGATTGCTCTCTGTGCAATGTAAGCTCTTCATCAGTTCCAACATTAACTTTAAAAGCGTTATAGACATATTGCTCTTGCCAACTTGAGGTTTCAAAATCCATATAAGGATATAATCCAACCTCTCTGATTAGATAGTTAATTAACTCATTATATTCAATATTGTTTTGCTTACAAACATCAAGCAATTTGATAAGTTCATTTCGTGCTTCATTTTCATTGTTATTTAACAATAAATTATTAATATTAGCACATGACTCGAAAACATCAATCTTCATTTTATATTTCCCTTATCTTTTTAGCCGCACTCACAAACTGCTTGCTAATGATATTTTTATTAGGCACAGGAAACAGCATAATGTGAAAGGATATTTTGTCATAATATGTTATTCTTCTTGATAATTTGTTGATTTGTTTTTGATAATATGCAGTCGCTTTTTCTCTATGGTAAGCTACGATATCATCCTTGTATTTTTTGTTTGACTCTTTGGCATTGGCGGTTATCGAACACTCATGCAGTAATAGAATAGGGATATGCAATTTAGGTTTTAATTTATCTATTGATGTTTCAGTAAGCAAAATGCGTTTGATTTTACCGAGCAGGGTTGGTTTATTTCCTAATATTCTATCTAAATCTGCTATGTTAGTAATAATACTATTTTCTTTTTTTAATTTTTTTGTTAATAAGGAATTGCCTACAGATTCTATTATTTTGTCTAGGCGAGAATTTGTTATTGAATTATAAAATTTTGCTTCTCCAAACCATAAAGAAAAATCATCATTACTTTCAATGACAATATGAACGCTATCAGAACCTTTTGCATAATCATTATTATTTTGCTTATAAAATATTTTAGGTACGATTGATAATGCACCATAATAATGTTTCATGATGCCATATAATAAAATTTCCGCTAGTTCGCTAGCACCATTAACATCATTTTCTAGTAATCTTAATTTTTTTGCTGATTCAGAAAGTTTAGACATATCCACTAATGAACGTCTTTCTTTCAGTGTTAATGCCGTTTCTGATATATTATCCCATATAAATCTTTGAAATTTAGAGTATCTCCATTTCTTATCTTCGAAATCATTTATAATACTTAATACATATTTATTATCAATTGGGGACAATGTATTATCTGTTGTCACATTAATGAATCTGTCATCAATTAAAACTTCAAAATTTGGAGGCATGTGTTTCCTTTTAAATACCTAATCTAAAAAAATTTAATGTTTATAATCCCTACTACTTAATCTCTTTTATTTGGTCTTTTGAAAACAGCATATAGTCGCCGTCGGTTTTAGCAACGGGCTTAATTTTGCCTATTCTTAAATAATATCTTATTGTTGATACCGGAACGCCTGCCGCTTTCGCAAAATCGCTGATTTTAAGCAGTTTATTTACCGGAATATCAGACGCTTTTTCATCAAACATTTCTATATAAACATTCATAGAGCGTATATACGCCTGAAGCATAAACTTTTCGTAATTTTCGGTTTTCTGCGGCGTTAATTGTGCCTGTTCAATAACATTTATGTAATGCTTGCGGTCTCTGGGTCTTATGATTAAAGGCAAAAAACCGTTTTTCAATAAAATGAGATTTAGCAAAAGCCTTGCGGTTCTGCCGTTGCCGTCAATAAAAGGATGGATTGAAACAAACTTAAAATGAGCGACAGCCGCTTTGTGGGCAGGAGTTAATTCGCTTGTTTCAAGCCATTTCACGAAGTCTTGCATCAGGTCGTAAACTTTCGCGGGATTTGGCATAATTACCTGCGATCCGGCTATTCTTACGCGGACATTTCTGTATCTTCCGCTAAATTCTTCATCTATTCCTTTCAATATTTGCCTGTGAATCTCCAAAATATCGTTTTCCGTGATATTTCTTTTATCTTTGGCTAATTCCAAAACAAATTTAAAAGCATCCGCATGATTTTTTGCTTCAAGATAATCTTTAACCGGCTTTGAACCCGTGGTTATATTGTCACAAATTACCCTGCAGGTTTCTTTTCGCGTTAAAGTATTGCCTTCAATTGCATTAGATGTATATGCAAGTTCGGTCAAAAGCCAATCCTCCAACACCCTCATTTTCTGGGTATCGCGGGAAATAAGCTTTATTTGCTCTTCCTTTATGGCAATTTCTTTTAAAAGGTCTTCCATATTTTGCATAATACCGCCTTTATTTTTAGTGCATAGTTTTATTTATTACAACTATACACTAAACTTCGAATAATGTCAATCAACTTTTTTGTTTTATCTGCTTTGCCACTGAATTGCATATACGAAAGGGGAGCGCTGCGCCTCCCAACTTCCGCCATACTTTTTGCAGACAGTCAAAAAGTATGCAAAAACCCTGCCGCTGACACTAATTCGCTCGTATTTTTTAGGCGGCTGTGGAACTCGCTTCGCTCAGACAGTCCTCGCCGACTACTCCTAAAAAATTCTCGTTCATATATGCGTGTATGCGGCACTACAACTACAAAACATGGATTCCGGATCAAGTCCGGAATGACAGAAAGGACAGACCCTTCGGCTTCGCTCAGGGTGACAAACCGAGAAAGTATGCATTATTACGACAATACCGCCCTCACCCTACCTCTCCCTGACAAGGGAGAGGAGTTACTAACCAACAATAAGTAAAAAAATACCCTAAAACTAGCAAACCTAGCGCTATTCTGTACCAGCCGAATGCTTTAAAATCGTGCTTTTTAACATAACCTAACAAGAAACGTATAGTAACAATAGATACTACAAAAGCAATTACCATGCCAAGAATGAGCGTTATTGCTTCTGCCGCGGTAAAATTCATACCGAATTTTGAAAGTTTTAACGCGCTTGCGCCAAACATAACAGGCACTGCAAGAAAAAACGTGTATTCCGCGGCAACGGTTCTTGAAATACCAAGAATCAGCCCGCCGATTATTGTAGATCCTGAACGCGAAGTACCGGGAAAAACAGCCGCGATAAGCTGAAATAAACCTATTACAAATGCCATCATAAATGTTATTTCCGCAATTGAATTTATTTTAGGAGGAACGTTTTTGTTGCGGTTTTCAACAATAATAAAAAATATACCAAACAATATCAGCATTATGGCTACGGTTGTATAGTTATAGAAAAGTTCGTTCATTTTTTTATCAAACAAAACGCCTATTACTGCCGCCGGTACGCACGAAACCGCTATTTTCAGCCACATTATTATGGTTTCTTTTTTTATTGCAATTTTTTTGTTTTCAAAAGATACCGGTAAAAGCCTTTTCCAGTAAAGCACAACAACCGCAAGAATTGAACCAAACTGTATTACAACCAAAAACATCTCTTTAAAAGCTTCGGTTATATTTAAATGTATAAACTCATCCGCAAGTATCATGTGACCGGTACTGCTTATAGGCAGCCATTCCGTTACGCCTTGTATAATACCTATAATAACAACTTTGACTATTTCTATAAATTCCATTATTCCTCCTGTGTTTATAACGGTATTCTATGATAAATTTTAAATCAATGCAATAAAAATTCCGGGGCTTGCGTTACTTTATCAAGGATTTGCAAAAAGCAGAATCCAAAAAACAAGGAAAAGGAGAAGTATCATGATGAAAAAAATGGCGTTGGTAATGTTAGGATTGTTCGTAATGAGCAGCTTAGGTTTCGCGGGCGGAATTAAAGGCGAAGGGAAAGGCAAACAAATGGACCCGGAACAGAAAGCTAAATTTGAAGCAATGAAGAAAGAAAGAACGGAATACTTTAAAAACTTGGAAGTTCTTGTAGCAAAGTATAATGCCGCTTCCGAAAAAGACAGAGTAGCTGTAAAGAAAGAAATTACTAATCTTGTAACAACGAAAACCAATAAAAGAATTGCTGATAAAAAAGCAGAAGTAGCAAAACTTGAAAAGAACAGAACCGCAGATGTAAACAAAAAAGTAGATTTTTTGCTTAGCGCGGAAGGACAAGCGAAAATGCAGAAAATGAAAGAAAAAGGCTTGCAGGCAAAAGGCGATAAAAGCTGCAAAAAAGATTTTAAGAAAAACAAAGGCGAAAAGATTAACGCATAAGGCTTGAGAATAGGTAAAAAGTCACTTGTCCGAAGATGAATCGGACAAGTGACTTTTTCGCTTAGAATAATTTTATTAAAAACAGTCTTTTAAATCGCTGCTCACTATATTTTCAATACAATACTAATATGACAAAATTTGGTAAAACAATTATTCCATTCGAGTATCGCCCGGAACCGCATGAACTTGATACGGCAAAATTTTTCAACAAACTCGGAAAAGATGTAGAATTTCTTGCTCCGGTATATGTAAAAAATGCTAAAACGCCAGATATAAAAATGGACTGACTTTTATGGGAAATAAAAGCTCCGACAGGCAATAGCAGCCGTACTATTGAAAATAATTTAAGAGCTGCTTTAAAGCAATCCGCAAATCTGATACTTGATTTGCGCAGAATAAAATTAAATGAACGAAAGGCTATTGCTCAAATTAACAGAGCGTTTAAAATAAGCAAGAAAATTGTAAGACTGTTCGTCATAAAAAAGAACCAAACTTTTCTTGACATAAAAAGATAAATAACCTATACTACTGTCAGACGGGGCGCAACCACTGCTGAATAGCGGAGGTTTCGCTCCGTCGCTTTTTCGCAACAACCGGACAACTTGGATTGCCACGTCGCTATCGCTACGAGCAATGACGATCAAGAAGACAACATACTGCGCAGTACTGCTGTCATTCCGGGCTTGACCCGGAATCTATGATTTTGTAACCCTAAACTTATTTTTCATGTTTTTAACTACCGGATGCTGAAACAAGTTCAGCATGACACACATTAAACAAGCCAGCAATGACGACAAAGGCACTTTCTACCCTTTTACCACAGCAAGCGGGGTTAATTCTGTTTCTATTGAAACTAAATCCCTTTGCGCCTGCATAACATCTTCTATATTTTTATACGCGCCGGCGGCTTCGTCTAATTGTCCTCTGCCTGTTATTGAATGAATAATTCCTTGCGAATCAAGTTTATTTTTTTCTTTATGGAAATCCAGCTCTCTTATGGCCTGCTTTCTGCTCATTTTTCTGCCTGCCCCGTGCGAACAGGACATAAAGCTTTCCTCATTGCCAAGCCCTTTTACTATATAAGACTTTGTACCTTGGGAACCCGGAATTATGCCGGTTTGCCCGTTATAAGCAGACGTTGCGCCCTTTCTGTGAACCCATACTTCTTTTTTAAAATGTTCTTCCTTTTTGCAGTAATTATGCGCTATATCAATATCATCATAAAAAGAACATCCCGGTATTTCTTCCGTAAAAATGCCTTTTACAATGTTTGCCATGGTTTTTCTGTTAAGCAAAGCAAATTCTACGCAAAAGTTCATTTCGGCAAGATATTCCTTAAATAATTTTTCAGTTATAGGAATAAAGGCTAAATCCGCCTCTTTTGGAACGTGGGGAAAATTCGGCATATTAAGCTTTTTTGCCTGCAAATTATAGTATTCGGCAACCTGTTTGCCCAAATTTCTGCTGCCGCTGTGTATCATAAACCAAATATGCCCGTCAGACCCTTTTTGAATTTCTATAAAATGATTGCCGCCGCCTAAAGTGCCGGCTTGAAAAGTCGCCGCTTTATATTGCTCACTGACTATTTTCATAGGAGTTTTTGTTTTTTCTTTCCATTTATTGAGCGGCAAAATTTCTACGGGAGTTTTTCTGTGTTCAAAACCTACGGGTATAGATTTTTTAATTTTATGCGTAATTTTCAGCAAAGTTTTCGCGTCAATTTCTTTAAGATTGGTTTTAACCGCGCGCATTCCGCAGCCTATATCCACCCCAACCGCGTTTGGGATTACAACGTCTTTACATGCAAGTATCCCGCCGATTGGCATACCGTAGCCGCTGTGAGCGTCCGCCATTAAAGCTATATGACGAAACGCAAAAGGAAGCTTTGCCAAATTTAACGCCTGCTTTTTTGAAGCTTCGTCTAAATCTTTACACCATGATTTTATTATAAGCCCTTCGGTTTCTATGTGTTTCATTTTGGTCCTTTATAATACATTAATCTATGATTTACTACGAGATTGCGGATCAAGTCCGCAATGACAGTATAGAAATACCGTTTCCCGGGTTGTCACCCTGAACTCGTTTTAGGGTTAGACAATTTATATTTTTAGCAACGAGATGCTGAAACAAGTTCAGCATGACACCCCTAAAACAAAACCGCAATGACAGACACTATTTTAGCGATTCCCTAAATCAAATGCAATAAAAAATCAGCAGCCTGCGTTAGTTTATCAAGGATTCACAAAAAAGACAGAATCCAAAAAACAAGGAAAAGGAGAAGTATCATGATGAAAAAAACAGCGTTGGTGATGGCAGTAATGTTCGCTCTTAGCAGCATAGGTTTCGCAGGCGGAATGAAAGGCGAAGGAAAAGGCAAACAAATGGACCCCGAACAGAAAGCTAAAATGGAAGCAAAAAAAGCAGAGAAAGCGGAATACTTTAAAAACCTGGAAGTTCTTATAGAAAAGTATAATAACGCCGCCGAAAAAGATAAAGCCGCGATAAAGAAAGAAGTTACTAATCTTGTAACAAAACAACAAGACAAAAGAATCGCATCAAAAAAAGATGAAGTCAGTAAACTTGAAAAGAACAAAACTGCCGACATAAACAAAAAAGTAGAATTTTTGCTTAGCGAAGAAGGACAAGCGAAAATGCAGAAGATGAAAGAAAAAGGAAACAAAGAAGGTAAAGGCGAATTCAAGAAAGGCAAAGGCGGCAAAAAAGATTTTAAGAAAAATAAAGCTGAATAACCTTTAAAGTTAAAATAGAAATCCCCGCCGGCAAATTAAGCTGCCGGCGGGGGTATTTTATTTGTTTACAAATGGTTGTATTGCTTTTAGCGTCATTGCGATGAGCAACGAAAGTTGCGAAGAAGCAATCCATTGTTACTCACATACCCCGTCGGCTTTTGCCGACACCCCTTTATCTTAAAGGGGAATAACGGCGGAAGACAACGCGGATTGCTTCGTCATTTTATTCCTCGCAATGACATCCGAGGAGATATCTTGCGATATTATTCTGCTTCTAATGACTTTTTTAATTTTATTTCTGTTAAAAGTTTAGCTAATTCTTCGAAAAAAATCGGCTTTTGCATATATCCCGCAGCGCCGAGTTCTTTTGCGTTTTCTTCCGTAAAGACCGATCCTGAACCTGTCATAAAATAAATATCAACATCCGCGTTAAGCTCTTTAAAATACGGAAATAAATGATCGCCGTCCAAATCAGGAAGCATCAGATCTAAAAAAATAACGTCCGGCTTTTCGTTTTTACAAATTTCAAGCGCTTCTTTAGCCGTGCCCGCAAGAAAAACAGAAAAACCTTCTCTTTGCATAAATCTTGCTATGCTTTCTCTGGCAAAAACTTCATCATCAACTAACATAATTTTAATCATAACAAGATTTTATCAAAAATAATTCCAAATATAAAGTTGTTAAGAGAGCATAAAATTCCATTTTGTCACCCTGAGCGAAACCGAAGGACCTGCCGTTAAAAAGCAGATGTTTCGGCTGCGCAACTGCGTTGCTCCGCTCAACATGACAACGCAAACATTCATTGTAAAATATATATTATTTTGGTATTATCTCTCAATACAAATTATTCTGATAAAAACGGCGAAGGAGGCTAGGTGATTAATAAGAAGATTAATCAATTTAACCTTTTTGTTGACGGAAAAGAAGTTGACACCGGCGTTTATGATTACACTCCCTATTCAGATAAATTTATAACAGAATTCAAAAACACATACCGCATAATTACAAAATTAAAAAAAGACGAAATACCCGATAATGCAGACGAATATATCTATGCCCGCTACTGCGTAGGCGATGATTCTTTAAATTTAAAAGCTATAGACGCCGCGCATCGCGCCGCAAAAGAGTTTGGATCTTTTCCGGTTTCAAAAAGAAGAAAGATTATGCATGATATTCATGATAATCTTGAAAAAAACAAAGATAAGTTTATTAAAATGCTGCAAATAGAAGGTCATCCCATGAGCCTTGCTGAATGGGAATACAGAGGAATGGAACTGATTTTTTCCGAGAAATCGGCAAAATTTTATGCCGACGAACTTTGGCGCGAAGTAACCCGTTTTAGAAACGAAACGCTTTATTTCGCAAGACGACCCGACGGAGTAGTTTGCATATCTTCCCCAAAAAACGCGTCGGCAAGCAATTCCAGCCTCGGGATTCACGCGCTGCTTAGCGGCAATACCTTAATAATAAAACCTCCTTTAAAAGCTCCGGTTTCCACTATATTTCTTTGGAAAGACATAATAAACCCCATGCTTGAAAAAAACGGCGCTCCCGCAGGCGCTATAAATATAGTCGTAGGAAATTCCAAAAGGATTATGGAGCAATGGCTGGCGTCGCCAAAAGTAAACGACGTATTGTTTTTCGGCGAAAGCGACGCGGGTCTTGAGATAGGCAGACAATGTTATAATGCCGGCAAAAAACCCATACTTGAACTTTCGGGCAGCGACCCGTTAATAGTATGGAAAGACTGCGACGTTGACGACGCTGCAGATTCGGCCATGGACGCTTTTTTAGGCTCCACGCAGATTTGCATGGTACCGAAAAAGTTTATAGTGCACGAAGACATTTATGATACTTTTGTGGATATAATGAAAGAAAAGATATCGAAAATAGTTTACGGACTGCCGTCGCAGCCTAACGTAATACTTTCTCCGGTAGTTAAAACCGACACTTTTGAAGAGTATTTTAAAGAAGCGCTGAGTAAAGGCGCAAAACTTTTATGCGGCGGAGCAAGAATAAATTATGACAATACGCTTAATCCGAAAGGGGCGTATGTACGGCCTACCCTTATACAAATCGATGATGAACTGGATCCTTATTCTTTTTCCTGCGTTAAAAATGAGAGCTTTTTTCCGCTTATTCCCGTTATAAAAGTTAAGTCTTCAAAACCCGGAGCCGAAAAAGACAAGGAAATCTTTTCCAAAATGATAGATCTGGTTGACCAGAATGAATTCGGCTTAAGAATTTCCGCCTGGATAAAATCATACGTATATATAAGGCAGTTTATAAAATATCTTTCCAATTCCGGTCTTTTGAGAATAAACGCCAAACACGTTGAAGTTTCGGAATGTCTTGCCAGCCACGGCGGAACAAGAAAAACCAGCGGACCATTCGGCGAAATGAATTACATGTGGCTTAAAACCACTCATCTTCAAGGAATAACATTAGCAAGAGAAAGACGCAAAAACAGAAGAGACTGATTTTGTTTATAAATATACCTATAAAAAGGATTCTTTAGACCGATGTTTTCGCTTTCTAATTATTTTTTTAATATATACGCAATCCCGCCTCTTATAACAGCTTTTTTTGTTATTTTCATAACAATTAAAATGCTCGCCAATTGGGACAGATCCGACGCGATAAAGTATTTTGTGCTTTTTTGCTGTTCGCTTATTCTATGGCTGCTCGGCTTTTCAATGATGTACTTTTCGGCGAATCCCGATATTGCTTTCTTTTGGGCAAGAGTCGGATTTTTGGGAGTAACTTTCATTCCGGTTCTGGCTTTAATGTTCGTTTACGCTCAAGTCGGAACAAAAAAAATAAAAAGCAGCATATGGTATTTTGTCGCTTTCGCAGTTGTATGCTTAATCATTAACTGGTCAACCACTTTAATTTATAACGGCGTTAAACTTCATTTTTGGGGTTATTATCCTATAGCCGGCAAGCTTTACATAATATTTTTGCTTATGTTTGTCGTTCTTTTCTCAATGTGCTCCTTTATTCTTTTTAAATCGGCTTTTAATTATTCGCTTCCTGCCGCGCAAAGACGCCAGATAGTTTATGTTTTTACGGCCTTTACCATATGCTTGCTCGGGGTTGTAGATTATATCGCCAAATATGAAGGCATAGAACTGTATCCTTTCGGTTATATACTGATTGTTTTTTTCATAACTTTAATAAGTTTTGCGATAATAAAATATAATCTGCTTGACGTAGAGCTTGTTTTAGCCAGAACAGGACTGTATTTGCTGTTATATACCATTTTATTCGGCATTCCGGTTTTGATCGGGGTCAAAACCGGCAACTGGAAATTAGCTACTTTTATAGCCGTTATATTTGCGTCAATAGGAACCATGGTTTTTAACGGCATACAAAAGAAAACCGAAAATCTGATGCTTGCGGAACAGCGTTCGTACCAGAATATTTTACTGCAGGCTGCCGCCGGGATGATGCAGCGCCACGACCTTAAAAAGCTTTTAAAAATAGTAGTTCATCTGGTAAAACGGTCGGTTAAAATAAAATTCGCTGCAATTTATCTTCTGGACGACGACGCGAAAGAATATAGAATAGTATCTTTCAGAGCTGATGACCGTCAGCATATTTTCAAAAATGCCCCTCCGGTTTTCTCGGACTCGCCTTTTGTTGAATTCACAAAATCAAAAGAAATGCCTTTTGTTTATGAAGAAATTCCCGAAGCCGTTAAAAAGAAAATCCATTTTGATTTCAGAATAGGTCTTATAGTGCCGACTTTCGCGCTAAAAGAAGTAAACGGCTTTTTGCTGCTTGGTGAAAAAAACAACCACAAACCGTATTCCAAAGACGACATTAACATATTCAATATTCTTGCCTCCCAAACGGCAATGGCAATAGAAAACTGTATGTTTATCGAAGAATTTAAAAAAGCTCAGGAAAAAGTTTTTTCCGCGGAAAAGCTTGCTTCAATCGGCGGGCTTGCCGAAGGCGTAGCGCATCAAATTAACAACAGGCTTAACCATTTCTCCGTAATAGCCGGCGAAATGTACTATGAATTGGAAGAATTTAAAAATAAAATGACGCCGCTTGTAAGCGACCAGAAAACTTTTTCCGAATCAATAAAATATTTTTATGACCTTTCGCATTCGCTTTCCGATAATGTAAAACGCACTAGCGCCATAATAAAAGGCATTTTAAATTATGCGAGAGTTGAAGCAAGTGAAACGCAGTATAAAGAATTTGAACTTAAAGAAGTCGTTGAACTTTCAATAGATTTGCTTAAAGTCAAACATCACATAAAAGCAGAATCGCTTGTTGATTATTCCTCGGTCGGAAATAAAACGATATTCGGCATAAAATCGCTTATTATGGAATCGGTCTATAATCTTGTTGATAACGGCTATGAAGCAACGCTTGAAATGAAAGATTATGTGTCAAAACATAATCCCAGTATTAAGTATAATCCTAAAATAACCATTATTCTTAATGATAATCCGGATTCAAGCGAAATAATAGTCGCGGATAACGGAATAGGAATAAAACCTGAAAATTTCAAGAAAACTTTCGCGCCGTTTTTTACTACTAAATCTTCATATAAATCCGGCTCGGGAATAGGAATGTATGTCGTAAAAAGAATGATAGAAGAAATGCATAAAGGAAGTATTTGGATTGAATCCGAATACTTGCAGGGAACAAAGATATATATTAATTTGCCTAAACCATCCTAAAAATGTACATTATATAGACATTCTCTATTTTGAGGCAGGAATTTATGACTAAAGCAAAAAAAGTTTTGATTGTAGAAGATGATATTTTTATGCGACGCTTTCTCACGCGTTTCGGAGTAGAAAACGACGTGGCAAAAGACGGCGAAACCGCTCTTGAATTGTTAAAAGACAATTCTTATGACTGCGTTTTTCTAGATTTAAACTTAGGGACCGGAATAAGCGGTTTTGAAGTTTTAAAAAACATTAAATCGGACAAACCTAAAACAGCGGTTATAATAATATCAGGCAGCGACGCGAAAGATGAAACAATCAGCATGGGAGCCGACTATTTTCTGGCAAAACCCATAGATTTGATTGAACTTAAACAAGTAGTAGAACATTATTTGTAACCGACAAAAGCAGGTTGTACTTCCGCTCTTTTGTCATCCTCGAAATTTCCCCGATTACGAATTTCGAGGACATGATCCATCGGGATCCATTTTAACTATTATAGTCGTTGTACCCTCACCTTAATCCTCTCCCTGACAAGGGAGAGGATAGTTTTTTCGTCATTGCGGACTTGATCCGCAATCTATACCTTTAATAAAAACCCCGCCTGCAAAATAAATTGCAGGCGGGGGTTTTCTTTGCTTATTTCTATAATGTTTTTTCGTCTTTGTCTGTCATACTGAGGCAGCTTTATTGCCGAATGTATCCAGTAGTTAAAGGTATGGATTCTTCACCCTGCGGGATTCAGAATGACAAACATTACCGGCAATCAAGAAATCGTAATTTATTCCGTTATTTTAAAACCTTCCGGAAAATCGGATTGGGGAAAACTCTTCCATGTTTGGGTTCTGCTAAAAGGTCCAAGCTTGCCGCGGACTTTTAACTCTCCGTTTTCAAGCCAGATTTCAGCTTTATACGGGTCACCGCCTTTGTTTGGGTCTACAATCGTTCCTCCGGAATATTTTCCGCTTTTGTCTAAACGCAAATCTTTTATAATAACTAATCCGGCAAAAGGCTGATTGTCCATTTTAGGAGCAACTCTTTCTTTATTCGCGACAAAATTCCCTTCCTCGTCTTTAACAATATCTAGTTTTCCATCAGTATAAACGGCTATAATTTTCGCAAAAACCGCGCCGTCTTTTTCGTAAACAGACACTATGCTTTTAGGCTCTTTTGTTTTGTCATCAATTGTCTGCCAGAAACCAGTTACGGAATTACCGCTTTGCGCAAAACATACTGCTGCCGTAAAAAAACAAAATGCTAAAACTGCCATAAATCTTTTCATTTAATCTCCTTATACACAAAACAGTCCGTAAGATGATCATTAACCATACCTGCTGCCTGCATAAACGCGTAAATTATGGTTGAACCGACAAATTTAAAACCCATTTTTTTCAAATCTTTGCTTATTTTATCGGAAATCGGAGTGGTTGCGGGGATATCTTTAAGTTTTTTCCGATGATTTATAATAGGCTTATAATCCACATATCCCCAGATAAACTTATCAAAACTCCCGTATTTTTTCACAATTTCCAAAAATAACTTTGCATTAGTAACAGCCGAGTTAATTTTCAGACGGTTTCTTATTATTCCGGGATTTGCCATAAGCTTTTCTATTTTTGCATCGCTGTAACGGGCTACTTTTTTAGGATCAAACCCGTCAAAAGCTTTCCTGTACGCTTCTCTCTTCTTAAGCACGGTTATCCACGAAAGCCCTGCCTGAGCGCCGTCTAAAATCAACATTTCAAATAGATGGCGGTCATCATGTACAGGCCGCCCCCACTCATTGTCATGATAGTCTATGTATATGGGAATATCTCCCGGCCAAGGACATCTGATTTTTTCTTTCATAAAGCCTCCTGCTACATTATACAAAATTCAGTTGGTCACAAATTGTGACCTCAAGTCAGCATATTCGCTTTTTGTAATTGCCAATGTTTATATATTTTTCTCTTTGTGCGCTGTAATTATTGTAAAACTATACGCATTAACGGTTATCACGGAATTATCGACTTGCACATACCAATTCTTCCCTTTTCTGTTTATATTACTTGCTTTCTTGATTTTACGCTTGCACCATGTCACAACATCATCAGTATCTAAGCCTAAATTATTTTTAATTCGCTCAATCCCTAATTCAGTTGTATGTATTTTATCAAGATTGTCTAATAAACTATTATTCATTTCACCCTCGTTTCTTGTTTTTCGTCAATTGTGTCGACAATGTCGACACAATTTAAAATCTTTAAATTGTCATACCAGTGGGACGACAATTATGTAATCCAAATTTTTTCAAAATCTATTTTGATTGTTTCAGCTTTTTTCTCTTTTCGGTTTCGATTTGTTTGATACCTTTTTCAGTCCTTGGCAAATCTTCAGGCATTGTCCCGCCAAGTTCTTTAATAGTTTGCCTTACTTTTTTGCCAACCTCGTGATGAGTGCAATTTGCCTGATTTTTGCCTTTAATATCTTCTCTTTTTAATTTTTCTTCAGTCTGTGTAGCTCTAAATAAATTAGCGGCAAGTTCCGTACTTCCCATATAATCTAATATTTCCTGGCTTTTCTTTAAATCTTTTCTTTTGTGAATATCTTTACGCCCGAGTCCGCCGTAAAGCCCTTTATAGCCATAATCTTGAAATATTGCATAATCCAATGGCAACTCAACACCTGCTTCTTTTGCCGCTGCCGCAAGTTTTTTATTATGAAACTTCATTTCGTTCCTTAACAACAAACGCTTTTCATTTTCGGTTATTTCCATATTCCTATCCGATAATTCCTGTCGGCGCGTTTGTATGGCAAAATAAGTTTGACCTATCGAAACAAGCGGTTTTGCCGGATCCGCATTTTGAATAATCAAATAACATGCATAACGAGATAAAGCAAAATCTTTAACTTTTCTGTTTGCACCCTTTGCTAAATTTATCATTTTGTTGATTTCAACAAAATGATAAGCCTCGTCGGCACCAACTGTTTTTGATGAAATAACAGCTTTGTTCAAAACATTTTCAAAATTGCGCCACTCATCATAACCTAATAGTTTTGATAAATCTCTTGCATACCATCTTTCAATATCGTTTTCATCAATAAATTTAATTTCCTCAAATGGACTTTTGTTTTTTATTGTAATTTCCGTCATTTTTACACCTCTATATCAATTTTATTAGCTTAACATCTTGTATAACACATTATAGAATACATCTGTATTCCGCGTCAAGTAGCATACAATTCCTTTAATCACGTAAAAAAGGATTTAATAAAAATTTTGCCCCAGGCTTGTATAATAAAAGCTTATTGAATTTTATCAAACATAAGTTATATAATAATTAAACAATATTGATTGTTCTTTGATATTAAAAATTTACTTCTTATTAGCAATGAGCCTTGGTTCCCATTGCGCGTTGTGGAGTAAGGAAACGGTTTAAGTGGAGCAAATATAACTGGTGGACAAGAGTTCCCATTGCGCGTTGTGGAGTAAGGAAACGGTTTGCAGACAGAATATACAGTACCACAACTGATGTTCCCATTGCGCGTTGTGGAGTAAGGAAACGGTTTATAAGAACAAATCTTCAACATATTCCAGAAGTTCCCATTGCGCGTTGTGGAGTAAGGAAACGGTTTTATATGAAGTCAGGAATAG
>Ga0123353_10000642_pt1 | contig 42754 bp, 32 predicted proteins | sample TergutLab28metaG_3_FD_92763 | JGI IMG/M metagenome (GOLD analysis project Ga0123353, IMG submission 92763) | Labiotermes labralis P3 segment gut microbial communities from Petit-Saut dam, French Guiana - Lab288 P3 | ecosystem: Host-associated > Arthropoda: Insects > Digestive system > Gut ... | reverse complement strand
TTTGAACGCGAGTCTTATTGTCTATTGTAAGTGTTTGCATTTTCACCTACCATTTCTGCTGTCGCAAAGAAATTCACAAATCCCGGAACGTTATCATAATTAAAATCTCTATATGTTCTTGGCACATATTGTTGGTCCTTGAATTCATCATAAAAACCATCATCTTGCCCTTCAAAAACACTATCGGCAACGGCAACAGGTATACCACCCAGGAAATCACCGGACTCTGAATACTTACAATTAACGATTAGTACCCATTTTCCTATAAACTTTTTTTCTATTTCGTCATACGTCATATAAGTAGAATTCTTCAATAGCTTTCGCATTGTTGTAACCTCCGAACATAAGGGTTTTATGTAGAAATTGTAACACATTTTTAGAAGTAAGTCTATTGTTTTCATTGCATTTTCGATGGCAGTAACATTCTTAGTAAATTCTTAAAGTAAGTGCAACAGTAGCGCGCGATGTGGATTTTAGTATGGAAAACTGAATATGGTAGCATTTAGTTCGGGAAATTTACATTATATCACTTAATATGCTTAGTGTAGCAATATTTTCTTCCACATGGTAAAATACTTGTGATCATTGTGACAATGACGAAGACGACGAAGACGACGAAGACGACGAAGACGACGATGTAAGATAATGGATAAAAATGATCAATAGAGCAACAACCGGAGGTAACAAATGGTAAAACACATCAAAAAAGTATTATACATAATAGCAGCCGTAATTGGCATATCCGTAGCTGTTAATATGTTTCTCGGACCGCATTCCATTGCCGCCGGAGGGATAACAGGTCTTGCAATCATATTTGAAAGTCTATTTGGATTTAGCCGCTCTGTGACCATATTTATCGGGAATGGAATAATACTGCTTGCCGCACTTGTATTTCTCGGTAAAGAAATATTCCTCAACACGGTTATAGGCGCGATTCTTCTTCCTGTCGGCATCAGATACATTCCGCAGATAACCCTTGTTAGCGACACCATGCTATCAATGCTTGTAGGCAGTGCACTGATGGCAATATCAGCATCAATATTGTACTCAAACCACGCATCAACTGGCGGCACGACCCTACCCCCGCTTATACTGAAAAAATACTTTGGAATAAACCCGTCAATCGGATTACTGATATCAGACGGCATCGTCATAGTGCTTTGCCTTATTGTATTCGATATTGACACGTTTTTCTATGCAATACTCACTGTCGTACTGGTAGCCATAATTATGGGATATATAGAATCAGGATTAAACAAAAGAAAAATGGTCTATATCATCAGCGACCATTCGGAAGCAATTACAACCGAAATTCAAACAAAACTTGACCGCGGAGTAACACTGGTACCTATCATCGGGGCATATGAGCGGAAAAAAAGAGAAATGATAATAGCAACAATGGACTCAAGAAATTACCGCGATCTGCTGGATATAGTAAAACGGCATGACGACAAAGCGTTTATGATAACAGACTCCGTCAGCCAGGTACACGGACAAGGCTTCACGTATAACTCCGGGAGTGTGTAGCTAAAATTACTATGGCCCCATTATATCCCATCCCCTGTGGTATATTAATATCCACAGGGGATAATTGTTACAGCTAATCAGGGAGGATTTATTAATGAAAAAGTTTGTGCCGTATGTTAAAATGTCTAAAAAGCAAAAGAAAGAAGAAAATAACAAGAAACGTAAAGACTGGTCTGTGTTTAATATGTGGTTAAGCGGGCATCAACAGAAAAAGAAGACAAAATGACACACGCACAAAACTCATTAGACGAAGTTATACGCTTCATGGAGAATAACCCGCAGGCAGAGCTGACAGGCGTAGAAAAACAAGACTTGATGTAGAACAATCAGATTTTGAAAAAAGAGGTGGATTTTTATGGATAAAAAAACGCCGGATAGTCAAGATAATCCGACTTCACCGGCGCGAGGTGTTTTTTGGATAATCGATGGTAAAGTGCATGCATTTCCGTTTACAGGCGAAATTACTGAAGGTATATCCAAGTCCGGCAACACTTATAACCATAAAAAACTTTGGGATAACGTAAGGCCAAAAAAGTGTAAGCATCCGTATAATTACTATCCCCGCGGTCGTGTTGAAATTACATCCAAAGGAGTGTCTGTCATATACATGAATCCCGGCATCGATGAATCATTCATACCGGACATTATGAAAGAGTTCAATCCGGAAAAACAACCAATAATAAAACTTGACCACAGTAACCATTATAAATGTTATTTAGATGATGGCTGGCAATCGGATGCATAGAGAGATTACATAGAGAGATTACATAAAAACAACTGGATAATATCATCAATCTGTAGTAGAATTAGAAACGATTGTATACAGAGATAGGGCACGGTTGGAAGTATGGATTATCTGTCAATTGCACTAAAATTTCTGGGTAGCTTCGGGCTGTTTATCTTCGGGATATGCCTACTTTCTTCTGCGCTTCAGAAGACTGCGGGCAGCCGGATGAAGAGGATTCTCGGCAATGTGTCAAGAAACCGCTTTAGCGGAGTACTGTTTGGCGCAGGAGTTACCGCGATTATACAAAGCTCGACAGCCACAACAGTCATGGCGGTCGGATTTGTCAATGCCGGAATCATAGCATTGCCGCAAATCGTCGGCATCATCATGGGTGCAAATGTCGGTACTACAGTGACGGCATGGCTGGTATCCAGTGTTGAATGGTCAGTGCTGCTGAAACCTGATGCAATAGGTGCAGTATGTGCCGTAATCGGGGCATTTATGCTGCTGTTCTCTAAGCAAAAGAAAGTAAAAAACGTAGGAGAAGTCATTGTCGGATTCGGTGTATTGTTTATAGGGCTCTCACAAATGCCCGAGGCAATGAAACCACTCACCGAGCTTGATATTGTACGACAGCTATTCATTACACTGGGAACGAACCCGTTACTCGGCATACTCGCGGGAATTACCGTCACTGCAGTTATACAAGCCAGTGCCGCCTCTATCGGTATACTGCAATCAATGGCAATAGCAGGGATGGTGCCTTGGAATGCCGCCGTTTACATAGTGCTGGGGCAAAATATCGGAACATGCCTGACGGCTGTATTGTCAAGCATCGGAACATCAAAAAACGCGCAGGCAGCGTCATATGTCCACCTCGTCTACAACGTCGTGGGAGCTGCGATTTTCTGCCTTGCAGGTGTGGTATTCTTTACATTCATTGACCCCGCAATGGGGAGCACAGCAATCACAGCCACTAACATAAGTATGGTTCACACAGGCTACAATGTAGCCGCATTGATACTATTGTTCCCGTTCGGAAAGCTTATACTGAAAATCGCGGAACGAATGGCAGGCATCGGGAAGCAGAGCGTACACGCGGAAGCATCCGATGTACAGGAGCTTGATGAAAACATACTGGAAACACCGTCATACGCGCTTGAAAATACATCTAATGCCATAATGAAGCTGATGGCAATGATGAAAACAAACTTAGTGCTTGGAGTCAGTATATTTATAGAGCGGGACTATAGAAGATTCGATGATTTTAAAAACAAAGCCAATGAAATCGACAAAGTCAACGAAAAGATCAACGAATTTGTGACCAAGTTATACCACGAAAACCTTACCGAAGAAGAAACAAGTCTGGTCGCGGCATTTATACATATAACGATAAGCCTGAAAAGAATAAGCAACCGCGTCAAGGGCTTTGCAAAGCTCGCAAAAGACATGCGCGATAACAATGTCAAAGGCACTTACGGCAGTGCCGATAAGGTTATGGAGTTATATGAAAGAACACTTATTTGTTTTGATAACATGATGGAGTCCTTTCTCTCTCAAGACACTGACAAGATTAACCAAACAATGCTTGAAGCCGATGAAATCGAAGTTAAAAGAGCACAGTACAAATCTGACCACCTGACCCAAGCATCAACACCCGGCTACAACGTCGAAATAGGAATAGCCTACTCGGAAGCCGCCCGCCACCTTGCAAGAATCGCCCACAACATGAAAAGCGTAGCAGAAACAATCCCACACGAAGAAACAGAACAAGGGGACGGTTCATCTGTCCTGTAGTAAGAAAAAGAAAGGCAGAAACATTATGTACCTTACTGAACAAACACCTAGAGTCACACAATACTTCGGATTTAACTGGCATTTTCGCCATGCTGACGAATATGGTGATGAACCGGGGGAGGATCTATCAGGGTATCGTACTGTGCAATTGCCTCATGACTGGAGTATTGAATACCCGTTTGACAAGAACGCTGCCACACTTGGTTCAGGAGGGTATGTTAAAGCGGGAATCGGATGGTATAAAAAGATATTCATCGTTGACCCAATCTGTAAGGGAAAACGTGTATTCCTTCTTTTCGACGGTGCATACATGAACGCAAATGTAACACTTAACGGAAAAGAACTTGGCGAGCATGTGTACGGTTACACACCGTTTGAGTTTGACATTACAGACACACTCAACTATGAAGGCGAGAATGAGCTTATTGTACGCGTAAACAACTCATTTCAACCAAACTCCCGATGGTATTCAGGGTCCGGAATAACCCGCGAGGTTTGGATAAAATGCGTTGACCAAACCCATATCCCGACATACGGGACATACATAACAACAGAAAGTATCGAAGCGAACGATACTGCACCAAACACAGCAGTTAATCCTGTGACTGAAGCGGTAGTTAAAGTCGCCACAAAAGTCGTCATAGCAGGCTCTCCCTGTTGCACAGATTCTCCACGTATTACACTCACCGCAACCGTGTTTGATATGGATGGAAACGAATGTGCAAACGATAAAATTATCGTAGGCGAAAAAAATATCGTAAGCGAAAAAGCATGTGTAAAAAAATCAAAGGAAGTCACACAGACACTGTCAATAAAAAAACCAAAGCTTTGGACAGCGGAAACACCATATTTATACAAAGCTGTTTCAACTTTAAAAAGCGGCGATACAATACTCGACGAATATGAAACAGTCTTCGGTGTGCGGTCAGTTGAGCTAAGTCCTGATTATGGCTGCTTGATAAATGGGAAGCAAGTAAAGCTAAACGGAGCATGTGTCCATCACGACGGTGGAGCGGTCGGAGCGGCAGTTCCCGCAAAGGTTTGGCGGCGGAGGCTTACGAAGTTGAAAGAAATGGGTGTGAACGCCATCAGATGCGCGCATAATCCGCCTGACACGAATCTGCTTGATTTATGCGATGAAATGGGCTTTTACGTTCTGGACGAAGCCTTTGACGAATGGGCATTGCTCAAATGGAAAACAGCAGGCAGCAACACACATGAAAGCAGAGGATACTCGGAGTGGTTTGAAGAAAACCATGTGGTGGATTTAGAGGCGATGCTTTATCGTGACCGTAACCACCCGTCAATCATTATATGGAGCATAGGTAATGAAGTACCGGAGCAATCCTCATCCGACGGGCATATCCTTGCGAAAAAACTGCAAGACATCTGCCACGGAATCGACCCGACACGCCTTTGCACACAAGCGAACGACCAGATATGTTCAGAACCGAACCCTGCAACCAAAGAATTTCTCGATGTACTGGATATAGTGAGCTACAACTATACACCACGTTGGAGAACCCGTGCGGAAACCCTATATGATGACGATAAGAGAGCTAACCCTGATAGGCTGATTTTGGGCGTAGAAAACCACTCTGCGGCAGGAAAACGGGGCGACTACCGCATGAAATTGCCCGAAAACTACTGGCGCAGACCTTACTATTCGGCAGTTGTAAACGTGCAAAAACTGCTGCGCTTCACGATGACGCATGATTATATAATCGGCGACTTCATGTGGACAGGAGTAGACTACCTGGGCGAAGCCCACTGGCCGGACAGAAGCAACAGCGCAGGCGTACTCGATACCTGCGGATTTCCGAAAGACCACTACTATTTCTACCAAAGTATATGGATGAGAGAAAAACCAATGATATACATATTCCCCCATCGCAACATAGACATGCCGGAAGGTCAAGTAATCCCTGTACTTTGCTATACAAACTGCGAATATGCGGAACTGTTCGTCGGTGGAAAATCCTACGGCAGAAAATCTTACAGCTACCCTGCTTACGGAATGACGGAAACCTACGGACATTGGGACACGCCGCAAAAACCCGCAAACACCGACGATATGTTTCTCGCCTGGGACGTCCCCGTAACAGACGAAACCCTGGAGGTAATAGGCTACATAGACGATAAAGAAGCCTGCCGCCACACCGTCAAAGCAGCCGGCAAACCCTCGGCAATCCACACAACATGCGACAGCGATACACTAATCGCCAACGGCAGGGACATCGCCCACATAGAAATATCCCTGCACGACAAAAACGGAGTATTCAACCCCACAGCAACAGATGCAATAACAGTCAAGGTAGAAGGAGCAGCAGAACTGATAGCCTTGGATAACGGAAAACCCGACTCCCACGAAAGCTTTAAAGCATCAACCATGAACACCTACGGCGGTCTTTTGCTGGCGATAATTAGAGCGAAGCGCGAACCGGGAGAAGTTAAGGTGACTGTGTCAGCGGAGGGTATAGAAACTGCATTTATAGAGTTAACAGCAAAATAGAACTTTAACAGTGCAGCTTGGGTATTATATTTTATTGTTTCGTCAAGCGTAACCACGGACGGTGGAGCGTCCGACAATAGAGTACAGGACGTACTCTTTGGCGGTAGAAACAATAAAATATAATACCCAAGCTGCGCTACATGAGCATTACTTTAGAAACTAATCTTCATCTTCCAACCGGTTAACCAGTGCTCTTATCGCCGCATATGAGTTGAAATTTTCTGGTATCAGCTCCTCGGCGGGGATTGTCACGCCTATTCTGTCATCTATTTCTGCAATAAGAGTAATTATATCAAACGAATCAATGACATTATCATCAATCAACGTCACATGAGTCTCAAAATCAACATCATTATGCATTTCCTGTAAAATTTCCAACAACACACTCATTTAAGCTATACCTCGTTTTGTTGTCAGGGGGACGGTTCTCCTGACAATAAATGATGAAATTTCTACACAAGTTGTCAGGAGAACCGTCCCCCTGACAACTTATACATTTCAAGCAACTCTACTCTGTCCAGCTTACCGCCGGAAGTGCGGGGGAGTTCGTCCAGTTGGATGATGCTCTGCGGGAGCATATATCTCGGCAGATTTGATTTTAAGTAAGAGCGGACTGTCGCTTTATTTTCCTGTCCCGACAAGACAGATGAACCGTCCCTCTGTCCCGACAAGACAGATGAACCGCCCCCTTGTCTTGCTCCCACATAGTACAATACAATCTTACTCTCAACACCATCAAAAACAGCGCATGCAAGACCGATATCGTCGCAGCTGTTTGCCACATACTCTATTTCCGCAAGCTCAATTCTATGACCCATATGTTTTATTTGATGGTCTCGTCTGGATATATAATACAGCTCACCATCTTTTCCTCGACGACCTAAATCGCCTGTTCTGTAAATCAAATCAGGAAAAACGGACAGCGGGTTTTGCACAAAGACCTTTGAGGTTTTATCAATATCTCCAAAATATCCCGGTGACAGGCAAGTCCCTCTAATGCAAATCTCACCCGTCTGCCCATCTGCCGCAATTTTACCGTCATCATCGAGCAAAATGATTTCTGTGTTGGAGAAAGGAAACCCGATTGGAATGGATTCATCCGGCTCATAAGTTCGAGTTGATTCGTAAAAGCAAGACATCCCCGTCGCCTCTGTTGGACCGTAAAGATGTATAAATCTTGCATCAGGCAGAGTTTCGCGCCATAGATTGTAGTGCTTGATAGGGAATACCTCGCTGCCAAAAGCGATTGTATGAAGCGTCTTTGGCGTAGCTGCTTTTAATGCGCCTAACCCTGCAACTAAACTCAGCGCGGAAGCAACCCAGCAAATCGTGTTGATACCGTTATCATTTAAATATTCTATCAGCTTGACAGGGAACATAAACAATGATTGAGGAATCAAGAAAGCAGAAGCACCGAATTTTATTGTCGTATAGACCTCTTTTAAACAAGCATCAAGATATAACGGCGATTGATTGCCAAAAACCGTGTCCTCAGTGACTCCCAACACCGCCGAAAGGTTCTCAATATAGTCAATAACCGATCGGTGCGTAGCTACAACGCCCTTAGGCGTACCGGTAGAACCGGATGTAAAAACAACATAAAGCGGGTCTGCGTCAATCGCAGTGCGACGGATATCAGCTAATGCAGAATCGTTAACCGGGTGGCTGCAGATGTCGCTGAAGTTGACACTGTCCCACTGTTCTACCAACTTTTCTGTCACATCATCACAAATAATCAACGCCGGATTTACCGCCTCCAGAATTAGGCGTATACGAAACGCGGGCATTTCCGAATCCAGCGGAATATAATAGTTCCCGCTGTAAACCACACCAAAAAAAGCTGCTATCATACGCGGACTTTTTTGCATAAATACTGCAACAGGCTGCTTCTTGATGTTCTGACTTGCCAAATAACTTCCGCAAGACCTGCTAAGGTCTGACAGCTCTTGAAACGACAAAGCAGAGCCATCACCGCCGGTGAAAGCAATCTTAGCAGGGTCAGCTATACGCTCCAAAGTATTTTCAAGGTAATCTAAAACATTAATCATACATGAATTATATATTGGTGATAGACGAAAGTAAAGCAAAAAGACAAGGGCAAGACAGATGAACCGTCCCCCTGTCTTCCTGTCTTGCCCCTATACAAACCACACCCGCTGTGATATATTAATCTACACATATCCAAAACCACATCAGGAGGCTTCTTATGAAACTTAATTATCAACGTACTTTTTTGGTAGGTCTTGCATTTATGTCGATTGTTTCATTTTGGCAGATCTACGATAACATCATTCCATTGATCCTCGAAAACACATTCAAGCTAAGCTCATCAATGACCGGATTAGTTATGGGGCTGGACAACATCCTTGCGATAATCCTGTTGCCGGTTTTCGGCTGGCTGTCAGATAAAACAAACACAAAAATCGGCAGAAGAATGCCATACATCCTCTTCGGCACACTCGTAACTGCCGTTGGCTTCGTCGCCCTGTTATTTGCGGCAGGAGCGGAGCAGCTTGCATGGTTTATGACAATACTGTGTATTGTTCTGGTCGCGGCTTCTACATATCGCAGTGCGGCAGTCGCCCTGATGCCTGATGTCACCATGAAACCTCTCAGAAGTAAAGCCAACGCTGTTATAAACTTAATGGGAGCAATAGGGGGTGCACTGGTGCTCGGTGCAACACCGATACTTGTGCCAGAGGGCAGTGATAACTATTACCCGATATTCATAACCCTCGCAGTCTTTATGATTATAAGTGTCGCCATCTTGTATTTCACAGTTAAAGAACCCAAAGCGGTTGCAGAAATGCGAAAAGAAAGTGCCGAGTACGGCATTGATGAGATATCCGACGATTTTGAAGCTTCGGGAGAAAAAATAAAAATGGAGCCGGCAGTACGCAAGAGCTTTCTGCTCATTCTCGTCAGTATATTCTTGTGGTTTATGGGATATAACGCAGTTACAAGCGGATTTACGCGTTATGCGGAAAACATTTGGGGGCATGGTGTCGGAAACGCCTCGCTGATACTGCTCTCGGCAAATATAGCAGCGATAATCTCCTTTATCCCGGTCGGCATACTGGCAACAAAAATCGGCAGAAAAAAGGCGATATTGATTGGTGTGGCAATGCTGACAGTTGCATTTAGTGCCTCACTGCTGTTTGTGGACTTTTCACCGCTGATGTTTGTATTCTTTGCACTCGCCGGTGCCGCATGGGCATTCATCAATGTCAACAGCTATCCTATGGTAGTGGAAATGAGTAAAGGTCCGAATATCGGTAAATACACGGGATATTACTACTTCTTCAGCATGACGGCACAATCAATAACACCGTTTTTATCCGGCGTTTTGGTCGACAATACAACAGCAGGCTGGAGGACACTGTTCCCGTACGGTGCGCTGTTTGTAGCATTATCATTCATTACCATGCTGTTTGTAAAACACGGCGACAGCCGCCCCGAAGCACCAAAAAGCAAGCTCGAAGCATTTGATGTAGAGGACTAGTAATAGCCCTCTTTGAAAAGAGGGTGCCGCTGATAGCGGTGGGTGATTTCAAAAAGACAGATGAACCGTCCCCCTGTCTTGCGTCCCCCTGTCTTGCCGTCATTGCACAATTTCCGGATACAAGTCCGGATTATATGTGAAATAGTCTTGTCTGCCGCGTTCGGCCTGCAATCGTTCCGAAAACTCTCTTGCTTCTGAATCGGTGAAGAAGGCGGCTCTAACGCCCAGATTCAAGCCGGCAGGAACCGAGTCGAAATGATGCCAACCTAAATCATCGGGGTTTACAAGATTCCAGCGATGTCTTGTCGGTGTGCCCGGAATACGTTCAATGAGCATATTCGGAATACCGGCACGGGTCAGCATTACCTCCGCAAGCGCATAGTAGTTAAAACAGTTTCCGCCGCGCTGACGCAACGCTCTGTAAGCAGCATCGTATACTGTAGGAGGAGGGCCGCCTCCTACGTTGACATAACCAATCTCTCTTTGTATCCATCTGTGAATGGCTCTGACTTTTTCCAATTGAGACATATCATCGTTGAGTATTACATCGAGAACACTGTCAACCTCCTCATATACAGCCTCAATATCAACATCAATAATAAATACTGTTTCTCTGACCTCTGAGCGGTTGCCGGTGGCATCAACAACATAGTAAAGTACTGTATACTCACCAACTGTAAACTGATCTACTCCACTGCTGTCAACCTGAACATCCAACGCTCTGCCCTTATCATCAAACGCTGTCACACCCGCAAGATATATAATCGGATTGTTAACTCTGGAAATAATAGTGTCGGTGCCTTCAATGACCGGGTCTTCAGTATTTAGTATAACTATTAACTCACTATTGAATATACTGCTGTTGCCGTTATTATCAGTAACCTCAATTTCTACAATTTGATCACGATCTGACAAAAAATTCGGCATACTTACAAATTCTACCGATTTAATGCCGGAAGCATCGTAATAGTCTGTTAAAAATTGCCGTGGCTCTGCTGTTTCACCGGCATTGATAACAACTGCTATAGCCGTCGCAGTGGGAGGAGTGGTGTCTGCAACATCAAGCTGCACCTCAAAAGGCGAGCCGTTTAGGGTCAGAAAGAGTGTGTGCTCTCCAACATCGTATTCCTCAAGTAATAAAGGTTCCTCAACAAACCGGAGATCGTACGCAATACCTGATGCAGTGTGTATATTTGATATAAAGTCCATTGGTTTTAACTCAGGTGCCGGTTCTTTATATTCATGAGAAAGCTGAGTGACCGGTGTTAATACAAACAAACCGGATGTTGCTTGTAGAGTCCGCCGCCCCAACGACAGCGTTAGCGAGACAGATTGTGCACCGGGAACGGGTCTGAAGCCAAGATTTGTGAATGCAGCCGAAATACGCCCGGTTGTCTCGCTCGGATAAATAAAATCAATTGCACTAACCGGCTGCCCGCTCAAAACAACAACGGGTTGCAAAGCATACTCAAAACGTGCATATTGAGTCCACCAGTAAAACCATCCGGCAAAGCAAATGCCTGATAGAAGTGTTAATATGAATATGGAAAGAATCACGCTTTTTACAGGGGAGCGTTTATTTTTCTGTTTCTTGTATTGTGTTTTGCGTACTTGTCTATCATAGTTATTGTTAGTACGCAGATCTAAACTGCTTGTTACCTTCACTCTGATTTGTACCTTCTTAAATATTGTTTCTTTTGTTTTTACCGGCTTTGCAAAAATCTATCGAAGCCTCTGCAAGAACTTCAAGAATGTTTATCAAAGCCGGATGAACCGTCCCTCTGTCCTGAGCCGGATGAACCGTCCCCCTGTCCAGTTGTTGCAAAACACACAACTCCGTACACCCCAAAACGACCGCCTCAACGCCATAATCACATACCTTCGACAAAATGCCGCCCAAAGCACCCGAAGCACCCGCCTCGCCCCGCTTGATATCATATATCAAGTCCATGAGGTCAGCCTGCACATTATCCGCCGGCACTGTAATCACTATACCGCACTTCTCAAAGGCATTGTGAAATAATCTGCTCCTTAAAGTGCCGTCTGTTGCGAGAAGACAAACCCTTTTTAACCCGAGTGATTTAACATATTGTGCAGTTTCATCGAGTAAATTCAATATAGGAATGTTAACGGCTTTTGTTAACTCGTCATAGAAATAATGCGAAGTAGCACATGGTATAGCGATACAATCAACACCCGCAGTTTCAAGGATTTTCGCAGCACTAATCAAAGAATCAAGCGGATTCTCCGTACTTTGCCCGGTGATGAATGCAGTGCGGTCAGGAATTGAAGGCTTGCTGTAAATCAGCACATCTATGTACTCCTGCTCGACAGTAACTTTTTGCAGGTCGTGTAGCATTTGATACAAGCAAGCAGTCGCCTGCGTACCCATACCACCAATAATACCTAAAAACTTACTCAAATAATTAACTCCTAAACCGTCCCCCTGTCTCCCTACTGTACTATCAGCGGATACAGGCTCGGATCATATGTATAAAAGTATTCCGTTCCGTTGAACTCGACAAATCGTTGGGTGAACTCACGGGCTTGAGAGTCTGTAAAGAATGCTGTTTCAGAGCCCAATCCTAGGCTTGTCGGCGTTGTATCGAAGTGATGCCAACCCAAGCCGTCCGGATTTACCAGACTCCAGCGGTGTCTTGTCGGAGTTCCGGGGATTCTGTTTATAGGCATATTTTCTATGCCCGCGCGTGTCAGCAACAACTCCGAAATAGCATAAAACTTATAGCAATTACCTTGACGGTCACGCAAGGCTCTGTAAGCATCTGCATAAACGTTGGACGGATCGGTTACACCGGCGGCATATGAAATATTCGTAATAACCCAGGTATGAATGGCATGTACTTTATCAAGCTGTGACATACCATCTTGAATAATATCTGACAATGTTGCGTCAATATGTCCATTTACATAATCGACATCTACATCGATTATATGCACGGCTTCCCGAACCTCAGTGCGTAATCCGGTCAGGTCTATTGCATAGTATATGACTATATACTCACCCTCGGTGTGCGGATCTACATCGCTGCTGTCAACCTGCAGCTCGAGATTTCTGCCGAAATCGTCACGTGCTGTTACTCCCGTGCGATACACAATCGGGTTTCCAAGCCTGGAAATAATAGGTACTGTGCCGGTAATTACCGGTGGAGTTGTGTTTAATGTTATATTAAGTCGGGCTGTCACAACTGATACGTTATTGCGATCATCCGTTACTCTTATCTGCACCACTTGAGTTCTGTGTGCGAAAGTATCCGGAGCTACCTCAAATGCTATGGAAATAATCTCATATTCACTGTATATAGCAGATATAAAATCCTCGGGAGTAACAGTTTCTCCTATATTAATAGTGTGATCTACAGTATGAACTGTCGGCGGGGTAGTAATTCTGATGTAACTATACAAGCCGAAAAGACCGCCGACAACGAGTGCGATTATAAGGAATGCTACAGGAATCATAACTTTTGCGGACAATACTTTCTTTTTTGCTGCTCTGCGGGCTTGAACGCGCATTCTCTGCTGCTCAAGCTCATATTCAGGATCAAATACGGCATGCAATGCTTTTTCCCTTGACTCCCCATGCGCATCTGTTTGCAAAACCGTTTGCTTCTGAGTTTCCCGTCGGGTTATCTTTGCCAGGAACTCTTCTTTATTTTGCAGCACAAGCTCAAGAGCCGCCCGTTGCATTTGGCTCAACTCGGGACCGGTATAAAAAATCTGCCGCTCTGATTCCGGATTCATTATATTGAATGTTCCTTTCAATAATCAAAGGCTTTAGACGTGAACACAATGGAATTAAATCACAGCCCCAGATCTAACCTGTATGTGATGCCAATAACAATGTCGTCTTCGGTGAGAAACTCAAGGTATGTTAAACCTCTGGCGAATCTGTACATTCCGGTTTCATATGAGTGATCCTCTCCGTAAGCGTCGAATACTGCTTGAATAGTCGCACCCAAGCGGATTCCACCTTCTGCTGTGCGGACAGAATCATCAAAAAAACTGACATTAAATATATAATGCTGTTCGCCAATGGGATAAGCGGTAATTCGAATTCCGGGATATTCGACAATACGATCATTCAACCCCTCAAAGGCGCAACTTGGAACAGTAATGTCTCCTCGAGGCTCACCTAACTTACTGATTATATAATCAACATCATCATCCATTGCAATCACAACATCGTTGAATGTGAACGAAAAAGCTGCCGGAATCTGCGGGTCGCCGTTGGAATTGGAATCGATGCCATTGCCGTTTCCGTTTTCATCGCTATTACCGGGAGTGCCGGGGTCAGTGCCGGTGTCGGGGTTTGAAGAATCCTCACCATTTTGCGAAGAAGAACCCGGCGTTTCCGGCGTATCCACTCCTTGAGCGTCACCGCAAGCTGCTATAACAAGCATGGCGGTTATTACTAAAAAGAGAATCAGTATTCTTTTCATGTGTATTCCTTTCAATAAATTACCCTATCAAAAAGCTGTTAATTCTACCATATCTCTCAATTTCATCCAATTGCAATGCAATCATATGATGATACTGCTGTGCCATACTGTTCCATTGTTCTGCAACAGTAGACTCTGTGCGTCTGTCGGGAAGGTTGAATCTTTCTTGTAAAATCTCTCCAAAGTACATAGACATTAGCTCGGCTCCGAAGACGTTCAAATGCAAACCTGCGTTAAACGAATGTATATCCCAATCAAGGCCGATTTCTTCGGTGTAGTTAAGGAAATTAATGTAAAGCAAATCATGTTCACCGGCAAATTCGATAATTTGTTCGTCCCATTGATTGTACCAGTGCGGAAAAAGATTGGGTGCTTTAATCAAAACAAGCTCTATATCATGCTCCCTCGTTAACTCTGCCATCCGGTTTAGGTAATAATAAGCCTTTTCCGAAAACCGGTAATTGGCAATAGGTAGAGGTTGCGGTAAAAACCCTACGGGCATTGTATCGCTGCGAATCATAAAACCGTTTATTGAAGCTTGCGGGTCACGGAAAAAGTAACGGAAATCATCTGAGCCAAGGTCACGCCAATGCTCTTTAAACCGGAAGATAGGGAAAAAGTAGGAAAGCCAACTCTCGTCATCGAGCCGCGATGCCGCGATTGCTCTGAATTTTGTAGGCGACCAACGCATACCGTCAAGTGTCAGGCGGTTATACGGTTCGAATTGCGGCTCACCGTATTGCATTGCCATTATGTTAAAAACAACAATCTTCGGCTTTTGCCGCGCATGGAGTAAAGTGTCTTCCAGCAGATAATAAGAGTGCCATACAAGCTGTTGCGGACTGCCTCTTATAAACGATGTTATGCCAAAGTTTTCCCAAAAGCCGATGGTTGAAAAGTTTGCATAAACCTCGCAATCACCGATTAAAATCAAATCCTGATCCATTGAGCTGCTGTAATATTCGCGAATCAAGCCACCCTCAAGCGCAAAAGAAGCATACTTCGGAACAAGCAGCCGCTGCAACGCCGCAAAGACCAATACAAAAGCAACAACAGCAACTGAAATTTTAACTATCCTAAGTCGCATATCTTTAACCCCTCGTCATTGCGGGTATTTTTGGGCACTTACGAAACCCAAAGAGCTCGCCCCGCAATCTCATGAATAATGCGTTTTATCGGAAGAGATTGCGGCTCGGAGGCCGCAATGACGGCTCTACCCCTGTACAATCGCAGGCAAATCCGTCGTAATAAATGTATAGTAATCCTCTGTTCCGTATTGACGTTGTATTCTTCCGGCAAATTCCTCAGCCTGTTTTTCGTTGAATTTGTACGTTTGATTACCCAGTGAAAGAATACCTGTCGGGAACGGGTCAAAATGGAACCAACCTTCGCCGTCGATGTGTATTATCAGCCAGTGGTGCCTGACGCTTGCCTCAGCAATTCGTTCGACCTGTATATTTTCTACACCAACACGGGTCAGCATAAACGATGCAAGTGAGGAGTATGCACGGGAGTTTCCTCTTCTTGTTTCCAAGGCTCTTGCGGATTCATCCGTGATCGAACCGGCTCTTCTGTCGGTTGTTTCCCTTGATATATTGTTCATACTTCTGAACCAGCTATGGACAGCATATACTTTTTCAGTTTGAGTCATATCCGGGTTTATTAATCTGTTAAGTATTTCATCAACTCGTCTGTTTACATCGTCCGGATTTGAGTTGATTATATGCACGGTTATCATTACCTCGGTGTACATTCCGCTTAAATCTTCAGCCCTTAGTATTGCTATGTATGTACCTGCCTCGTTTATATCCACATCGTCGTCTATAACGTAGACTGCAAGAGGATTGTTAAATTCATCATGTGCCGACACTCCCTCTAAGTAGTCGATGGGATTGCCGACCTGGGATTCGATTGTGTGGTGCAGGACTTCAATTATCGGATCTGATTGAGTCATAATTGTATAAAGTATGGAAGGGATTTCGGTGATATTTCCGTTATTGTCTTCGATCGCTATAAGGACATTTTGATACTCAACCCTTGCGTATATATCCGGCTCTTCAACAAAGGTGATAGACCTGATTCCGGAAGCATCGTATACATCTTCGACGAACATTTCCGCATATACCGGGTGACCGATTTGTTTAGTCACTTCAACGGGGGTTGCTATCGGTGCCGTGGTATCCGATACTATTAGCATGACCTCAAAAGGAACTCCGTTTAAGGAAAGGTTTATAGGAAACTCGCCTACCGGGTATTCTTCCAGCGGCAGCGGCGGTTCAATAAAGCTTATATCAAAAGCAACATTTGCTGCGATTTCGGGATTTTTCAGAAACTCAACGGGACGCAGTATCGCGCCTTCTTCGGCAAATTCGTGTTCCATAAATTCGATCGGAGTCAAGACATACAGAGCAGCAGCACTTTCAAGTGTCCGCATTTTGGATGATAAGGTTATCGGCACGAACTGTATGCCGATAAACGGCTCAAAATCAGGGTCGTTGAAAACAGCGGTTACACCTGCCATTTCTTCTGCCGGATACAGAAAATCGTCAGGCGCAACAACTTGACCTTCAAGAATTACAACAGGTTGAAGCACATAATCAAATGTGGCGTGTTCTGTCCACCAATAGTAAAAACCCGCATACGCGCCGGCTCCGAGAACAAGAATGAGAAATATGACAAAGAACACAGTTTTAACAATACTTCTATCCTTTATTTTCAATTCTGTTACTTCCGGCGGGCGTTTTTTTGCTTTTCTTTGTTTTGATTTGTCCTCACCGTCTTCGTTTCCGGGAGATCCGATAACGCTTTGTATTGCTTCCAATTGCTTTCTTGTAAGGGTGGATTCCGGATATATATATGCTTGCGGTGTCTGTGGGGTTTGCACAGTTTTTTGACCGTTTACCTGCGATGTATCATCATTTGGTATGTCTCGTAATTTTCCTTTCGATATTTCCTGGGGCTTAAAAGCTTCCTCAAAGAGTTTTTGCTCTATATCCGCAGGAGTTGCTTCTTCGGGAGTTGCATCTGCTTCTTGAGCGTTTACTTCTTCAGTTTGGTTAAGCTCACTTTGTATAAGCTCATCCAATATATGCGTTACATCATCAGAAGAGGGGTAATCTTCCGGTGTGTATCTTACTTCTTCGTGTTCAATAGCGGGCTCAAATTTTATCACTCGCGAGCCGCGTTTACTAAAAAGCTTCATTAAGGTGACATTCCTTTTCAGTTGCCGTAATTGCCGGTGTTGTAGTTATACGTCTATACTTTCGCACCCGTTAGTATACCATATATAGTAGATTAATGCAAGCATTGAGCAAAAGACAGGGGGACGGTTCATCCGTCTTGCTGAGACTCCCAATGCATCGCTTGCAATGCCATGCGAGACATTGCAGATGGACCAAGACAGGGGGACGGTTCATCCGTCTTGCTGAGACTCCCAATGCATCGCTTACGATGCTATGCGAGACATTGCAGATGGACCGTCCCCTTAAAAGATATTATAGATAAACTGACGTGCGTCGAAACCATAGCCGTATGCTCCGAAAACAATCGTCATGAACAGGATTACCCCAACAGCCAGATACCGGAGCGGCCAAGCGAACTTGTCAAGCCTTTCACGATAATCGATCTCACCCCTGCCAAGCCAACTGACCCAAAATACAACCAAAAGACCTGCGCCTGCGCTGAAATAATCGGCAATAGGCAATGTAAACTCACTGATGCCGACGCTTAAAAACTGTGTAAGGCTAAAGTTTCTGACAATACTGGACATCATGTTAAATGTTGTCCCGACACTGTCGTATATATCAAATGAGCGGATCATGTTCATCAACCAAAAAGTGCGGAATATCTGAAAACAACGATATACCCGGTTATTAGCAAGACCGGGGAAACGTCCGTTAAACCGTGCATATAATGGTGCGAGTTCCAGCGAAACCATAAGAACCACGCCGTTTGCAAGCCCCCATACTATGAAGTTCCAGGTTGCACCGTGCCATAGACCCGTCAGAAACCACACCCAAATCAGGGTAATATGTACCGGCAGCCGTTTGGCAATATCATTACCGACAAACCGTTTGAGGCTTTTTGTAAACCGGAGCATTTTCTTGCTTGCAGCCATTGTGTAGAAAACATAATCACGAAACCAACTGTACATCGTCATATGCCAGCGGGTCCAATACTCTTGAATGGAGCGGGAGTAAAACGGGCGGTTGAAGTTCTCAGGCAAACGAACACCGAATATTTCGGCTACACCGATTGCGATGTCGATACCACCGGTGAAGTCACAAAACAGGATGATGGCGTAAAGCGCAATGTTGAGCATATAGAATATACCTTGATATTCATCGGGATTGATTGACAACGCAGCCATAGCCGGAAACAGCCTGTCGGCTATGACCAGCTTTTTGAAAAACCCCCAAAGTATACGGTTAGCACCTCGCGACAGATTCACACGGTTTATTTGAATCCCGCTGTACAGTGTTTTTGACAGCTCACCGAACCGGCTGATGGGACCTTGTACGACTTGCGGGAAAAAGGATACAAAAAGAGCCAGCTTCAAAGGATTGGTTTCAACTTCCGCCTTTTCACGGTATACATCTATAACATACCCGACGGTTTGGAAAGTATAAAACGAAATACCCATTGGAAGCGCAAATCCCATTAACCCGAATTGCCGCGCATATCCTATCAGACTGAGAACAGCGTTGACATTTGCGATTGCGAAATCCGTATACTTGACAACGGCTAAAATACCCAATATTAAAACCAGGCATATTGTTGCCCAGACTTTTGCTATCGACTTTGCTTTATCTTTTAATAATCGCCGGGCATCCTTTTCACCGGCTTCTGCAACCAGTGCATCCCTCTTGAGTCTCAAACGGCGCATGCTCATTGTGCAAAGGTAAGTGATAACAATGGTTGAGCAAATATATATCAAGAAAAAAGGTCCGGCTGACGCATAAAAAACCATAGAGCCGACAAGCAGCACAAACCAGCGGAATCTTTGCGGTGTCAGGGCGTAAACTGCCACCAAACCGGCTAAAAACAAAAGAAAAACCGATGAATGGAAAAGCATAAAAAAAGATACCTCAATGTTAAGCAGTGCTAACAAAATACCACATTTCAATGAGATATGGAAGCAGAATTTTATTGACAGCTATCCTTACTTTGCGTAAAATGTTACTGGTCAGGGGAGTTACTCGCGGGACTTATGCACACAAGTCTAAATTGAAGTTATGCGTGAAAGGTTAACAGACATATGATTGACTATAATAGCGTTTTATCTAATAACGTAAAATCTCTTGCTCCGTCCGGGATACGGAAGTTTTTTGATATACTTGAAGAAATGACGGATGCAATTTCATTGGGGGTTGGCGAGCCGGACTTTGTGACACCTTTGCATATTAGAGAAGCAGGCATGCAATCATTGGAAATGGGTTATACGAAATATACGGGAAACGCAGGGCTTTCACGGCTTCGTATGGAAATTGCGAAGTATCTGATAAGACGTTATGACCTTGAATACGACTACAAAACCCAGGTGATAGTTACGGTCGGCGGAAGTGAAGCGATAGATCTTGCCGTGCGTGCGCTTGTAAACCCGGGCGACGAGGTTATCATTCCTATGCCGTCATTTGTTTGTTACGGACCGATTACCACACTTGCAGGCGGCAAACCCGTATATATCGAGACAAAGGTAGAAAATGAATTTCGCCTGACAGCAGACGAACTGCGCGCGGCAATAACTCCGAAGACAAAAGCGTTAATATTACCATATCCATGCAATCCGACCGGAGCGGTAATGAGGCGGGAGGATTTGGAAGCAATTGCAAATATTCTGCGTGAAACGAATATTATGATTATCAGTGATGAAATATACTCTGAGCTTACATATGGAAATGAGCAGCATGTATCAATAACTGCAATACCGGGAATGCAGGAGCGTACAGTTTATGTAGGCGGTTTTTCAAAAAGCCATGCAATGACAGGCTGGCGAATGGGCTACGCTTGCGCGCCGCAGGAGATTATCGTTCAGATGCTCAAAATACATCAATATGCAATTATGTCATCCCCGACAACCAGCCAGTATGCAGCCATTAACGCTATGATGTACGGTGATGAAGATGTACAGAAAATGAAACGCGAATATGACCAACGAAGGCTGTTTCTGTACGCGGGCCTTAAAAATATCGGATTTGAATGCTTTGAACCACAGGGCGCGTTTTATATGTTCCCGAGCATAAAAAGCACAGGCTTAACATCGGCGGAGTTTTGTGAGCAATTGCTTCTAAAAGAAAAAGTTGCCGTAATCCCGGGCAGCGCATTCGGACTCGGCGGCGAAGGATTTGTACGTATATGCTACGCAGCCTCCATGGAAAACATCTCAATTGCGCTTGAGCGAATGGAGAAGTTTGTGAAGTCAGTGTAACAAGCGCAGGACAAGGGGACGGTTCATCTGTCCTGAAAAGTTCACAAGACAAGGGGACGGTTCATCTGTCTTAGGAATAGAGAACTTAAGTGTGAGGATAATAGCTCTATGAAATTTATGCTAATCATTGGGGATGGTATGGCAGATGACCCAATACCGGAGCTTGATGGGAAAACACCGTTGGAATATGCAAAAACCCCGACATTTGACATGCTTGCAAGTGCCGGGGTTTTAGGAACTGTTATGACGATACCCGAAGGCATGCAAGCCGGCAGCGACACAGCAATACTTTCAATATTCGGTTACGACCCCCGTGAGTGCTATACAGGAAGAGCACCGCTGGAAGCAGCAGCTACCGGCATTAAGTTGTCGGCAGGTGATGTGGCATACCGTTGTAACATGCTCTCTATTGAAGACGGCTCTATGCCGTTTGAAGAAAAGAAAATATTATCACACTCCGCAGGAGCGATAGAAGGGGACGAATCAAATGCGCTGATAATCGACTTATTCAACACCCCTGTGTTTCAAAAAGCGGCAGATAAAGCCGGAATGTCAATATATCTCGGCTCGTCATTCAGGCATATTGCGGTTTGTCGGGGAGGCGGTTTGGGGGACGGTTCACAAGAAATGGGGACGGTCCTTCTATCTTGTCGTCAAAACGACAAGACAGATGAACCGTCCCCCTGTCTTGTGACAGATGAACCGTCCCCCTGTCTTGTCCCACCCCACGACCACCTCAACGAAACCCTCGGGCAACACCTTCCGCACGGCAACGCAAATGCCGCAACACTGGAAGAATTGATACGCCTGTCACATAATATACTGGACAAACATCCTATAAACATTAAAAGACGTTTGGAAGGAAAACTGCCCGCAAACTGCATATGGTTTTGGGCGGAAGGAACAGCAGTAGAGTTGCCGAACTTTACAAAAATGTGCGGAAAAACCGGCAGTGTAATATCTGCCGTACCGCTCTGCCAAGGCATCGGTGTGTTGATTGGACTCGAAAAGATAATTGTTGAAGGTGCAACCGGAGAACTCCACACAAACTACGAAGGAAAAGTTGCCGCAGCTATAGAATCTTTAAAAACTCGCGACTTTACAACAGTCCACATAGAAGCCCCGGACGAATGCACACACAACGGAGACCTAAAAGGAAAACTGCAAGCAATAGAATGGGTAGATTCAAGAGTAGTTGCACCGCTGTTGGAAAAGCTAAAAGAAAGCGGAACAAATTTCAGAATGCTACTGATGTCAGACCACAGAACATTGACAGCAACAAGAGGCCACGACAGCGGATTGGTGCCGTATGTGCTGTACGACAGCAGGGTTGATGAGAAGACCGGGCTGAAGTTTACGGAGAAGGAAGCAGAAAAAGGCGTAGCTGTTGGCGATGCAAAGAAACTGATGGGTTTGCTGTTTGAAATACAAAACTTAGATGGTGAGGATTAAAATTAATAGACGGTGGAAGACAAATGAACCGTCCCCCTGTCTTGCCACAAAGAAAGTAACAATATAATGAAAGAAACAGCCCTTGCATATGCCAAAATAAACCTATCATTAGACATCGTATCCAAGATGCCGGATGGGTATCATAATCTTAAAACAATTATGCAAACAGTCAGCCTTGCAGACGAGGTGACCATTGAATGCAACCCGGGCGAGGGTATTACCGTCGACTCCGGATTACCATACATTCCCGATGATGAGCGGAACATTGCCGCTAAAGCCGCTATGGCATTTTATGAGTTTACAGGCATAACAGGGTATAGAACTCATATAAAAATCATAAAAAACATACCCGTATGTGCAGGGCTAGGCGGCGGCAGCACGGATGGAGCGTGTGTCCTCACGCTTTTAGACAAAATATTTGAAACGATGTTGGGGCGTCAAAAGCTTGAAGCGTTAGGCAACAAAATAGGTTCCGATGTGCCTTTTAGTATTACCGGAGGAACAAAACTTGCCGAAGGCAAAGGTGAATTGCTTACCGATTTACCGCCGATGCCGCATTGTTATTCGGTGATTTGCAAACCGCTGTTTTCATGCTCTACACCTGAACTGTTTAAACTCGTAAAATGTGAAAAAATCCGCGCCAGACCGGATACAGAAGGCATTATAAAAGCACTTGGCGAAAACAATTTAGGCGACATAGCAAGACGTATGTACAATGTCTTCGAGGATATCTTACCGCGCGGTAAGCACGAAATAGCGGAAATAAAGAGCACACTACTTGATAATAATGCGCTCGGAGCAATTATGACCGGATCCGGCTCTGCAGTATTTGGACTTTTTGACAATATAGATGACGCTCAAAAAGCTTATGGGCAGCTAAATAGAAGCTACAGGGACTGCTTCCTGACAGAAACATTCAATTAAGTGGTAGCAGCTTGGCGGTATCCGGAAAACTTTTAAGGGTTACAGTCGGCACACGAATTTTGCCGATTGTATAAGTTTTAACTAAAGTGCAGTGCGATGGCTGTAACCATTAAAAGTTTTCCGGATACCGCCAAGCTGCTACCACTTACTCCCACTGTATATCGCGCACTCGTGAGCCTTCAGTCGGGCGCAGAGGGTCGAATACATCGCGGACGTTGTAGAACTTTGTATAATCCCATAGCAGCATATTATCTCTTTCACGTACATGCCGTTGCGCACCTCTTAGTGCAATGCCGTCAACATTCATTCTGTCCATCATTACAGCAGGCACATCGCGTCTGGCGCGGGAGAAAGGCTCAAAGCCAACACTTAAAAACATACGAAAGCCAAGCTCATCAACATAATAACGAAGTGCCGGACCGGCAGTGTCTCTCCATACATCATTGCCGTCAAGTCTTGAACCATGCGCATATACCATAATCACTGTATCACCGACAAGCGAACCGACTTCATCATTCCATCTCTCCGCATCCTGTTGTATTCTTTCAAGAGACGAATTATCAAACCTGATATGCCCCCAACTGTGAGAACCCCAATACCATCCTGTTTCGTTAAGTCTTTCGATAACGGGTCTGGCTCTGGCAATTTCCATTCTGCGGTTGAGACGAAATTCATCCGAATCATCGTTTCTGTTGGTTTGTGTTCTATAACCTAAAATCCCATGAAGACCGGTTTGCGCGATAAGGCCTTTTGCACCGTTGTGCGAGAAGCCGGGATTTTCTTTTATAAACTTATCCAGAATCGTAATTGCTGTCAGATCCTGCGTTATAATCGGGTTGCCATCCGGGTCGATGCCCTCTGCCCAAACATCCCCGTCGGGTCCTATGATATATCTGTGCATGAAAGCATTAGCCGGCTCCAAATGAAATGTAAGGTCATCAAAGGACAGCACAATTGGTTTTTTTCCCTCCGGAAGCATAAACGGTGAAATCCTCCGCATCCTTTGCTGACCATTTTCGTTTGTAAACTCCTCCCAAACATCATGTAAGTTAACGAGAACAAAATTCCTATCATACAAGCTTTGAAGAATCACATTAAATTCATGTACCGTATTCATATATTCGTCCAAATCAAACGCATCGACCCCATTCGGAAACGCGATTTCAGGATATGCAATAGCTTCGTGGAAAAACAAATTGTCTACAGGAAGTGAAATATCGTATTCAACAAGAACTACAGGCTCCGGAGTAGGATCAGGTGTTGGCGGAGGCGGTGTCGGTCTTGGTGTTTCTGCAGGCGTTGGAGTAGGGTCGGGCGTGTTGCTTTGTTGGTTACCGAAACATCCTGATACAAGTCCAAGTAACATGACAAGCACTATAAGTGCCGCAGAAATTTTATATGCTATCATTTTCATTAATGACAAATCCTTTCTACAACTGACCGGCAACAGTTTGCATTCATAGTAATTATACCATAGAAAGCACAAGATATCCACATATTTTTCTGCCATGCCACTTCATGTGCTCGCCTATCGGCTTCCCGGCAAAGTCATATTACTCTTGAAATGGTTTGTGAGGAGTGATATTCTGAAGCTACATAAATACAAAGGAGAAAGCAATTGCTGAATATACTTCTTGGCCGTGCGGGAACCGGGAAGACGGATTATATTATGAATGAAATCAAGCGCAGGATGGATGAGGGGGAGTCCGGAATGCTGCTTATTGTGCCGGAGCAGTATTCACATGATGCTGAAAGGCAGCTCTGTGCAGTCTGTGGTGATAAGCTTTCTCTCCATGCCGAGACACTGAGCTTTACGAGGCTTTGCAATAATGTGCTTGCGGAAACAGGGGGGACACAACATAAAATACTTGATGCTCCGGGGCAGTTACTAGCGTTAAACTACGCTTTAGAATCAGTTGCGCCAAACTTAAAAGTATTTGGACTTAAAAAAACGCGTATAGAAATGCTTGAAAAGCTCCTCGATACAATTAAAGAGTTCAGGACACATAAAATACCTCCCAAAACATTGGAAAGCGCAGTAAAGCGGACACTAAGCCCTCTTTGTGAAAAGCTCCATGACCTGACTCTGATTTACAGCGCTTATGACGCCTTATTAAAGGTCTACGGAGGAGACGCAGCCGAACGGCTTACACTCCTTGCAGAGTATATCGGAGAGAGCACTGTAGGAAACACAGGGCATATATTTTTTGATGGGTTTAATGATTTTACCGCACAGGAGATATCCGTTATAAGGGAGTTACTGCGGAAAGGCGCGAATCTTACCGTTTGTCTGACGTGCGACTTAAATGACAGCGGTGAGATATTTGAGATTCCCCGCAGAACAGTTGCACAGCTTCGACGTTTGGCTGACGAGTTTGGAATCAAGGTTCAACAAGAGGAACTATCTGTACAACCACAGCACAGAACTCCATTCCTTACATTCCTTGAAAAATATCTGTTCAACGATTCGCCGCCAAAGTACACAGAAGACATTGATCCGGAAGCACTTAGGATTTTTACTGCACCGACACGATACGCTGAGTGTGAGCTTGCGGCGCAAGAAGTGTGGAGGTTTGTGAAAAGAGGCTTCAGGTGGCGTGATATCGCAGTTATGGCACGGGACTGGGATGAATACAGCTCGCCATGTGAAAATGTATTCGAAAAGTACGGAATACCTTACTTTTCTAGCGGGAAGGTGGACATTCTCAGCAAACCACCTATGGCACTTATTGATGCAGCTTTGGAAATCGTGTCATTCGGGTGGGAATACAGCTCTGTTTTTAAGTATTTGAAAACAGGTTTAGCCGATATATCTACCGAACAATGCGCGATATTGGAAAATTATGTTATTAAATGGCAAATCCGCGGCTCATTTTGGCATCAAGAGTGGACTATGCCTCCGCATGGGTACGGCATCAAAAGAGACAATGATGAAGAGATATTAACTGAATTAAACGAACTTCGTCGACAAATGGTAGAACCTTTGTCGGGGTTGCGCGACCGCATAAGAGGGGAATCGCTTGTAGAAGACAAATTACAAGCACTTTATGGTTTTCTTATGACCATAAAGCTACAGAATCAACTTCAAAAAAAAGCTGAAGAATTTAGCACACGAGGTGAGAAGCGTCTTGCGGGAGAGTATACGCAGTTATGGAATATTATTATAAATGCGATGGAGCAGATGTATACAATACTCGGTACGGAAAAAACAAATCCAAGCGGGTTTCATGAACTCTTTATGCTGTCTTTGTCCCAATATGACATAGGTGTAATACCGGTATCACTGGACAGAACACCACTGGGCGGGATGACAATGAGCCGTAGACGTGATTTGAAATGTCTGATTATCCTTGGAACTACAGACGAAAACATGCCTGTGCTCAATAAGAGTTCAGGTGCACTCTCTGAAAATGAGCGTTCACAACTCCGCGAGCTGGGTGCAGAAATCCCGGCAGGAATAGAAGAGCGGCTATTACGTGAAATGAACATGCTGTACTCCGCATTTACACTCCCATCGGACTCATTAATACTGACATATCCTTCAAACGAAGGGCAGAGACCATCAATAATAGTCAAAAGACTGTGTAACATGTACAACATAACCGTGAAAAGACAAGGGGACGGTTCATCTATTCCAAGACAAGGGGACGGTTCATCTGTCCCTTCCTCTCCATTGTCATATGAATACACCAGACCAAAGAGGCAATTATCAGAGAGTATGTCAAAGCAATTATACGGTGAGAATATAGCTCTATCAGCCACACGTGTTGACAGGTATTATTCTTGTCCTTGTAAACACTTTCTGCAAAATGGACTCAAACTGGAGCCGCGGGTTGTTGCTGAGTTTGATGCTCAAACAGCAGGGAACTTCATACATTACCTTTTGGACAATGTTTTTAGGGAAATTAAAGAAGGAATCGGCTTTAAGAAAATCGACAGAGAGATCTGTCAGATATTGATTGATAAGAATGTTGCTAAGTTTATTCATGATATACTGCTGGACTTTAAAGGAAAAAGTCCGAGATTTGAATATTTGTTCTACAGATACAAGGAAGATGCGGTGCATGTTGTATTTGATATGATTAATGAACTAAAAAACTCAAGCTTTGTACCTCTTGATCTGGAGCTCGATATGAGTAAACTGTCAGTAACCGAAAGAGGCTTTATTGACAGAGTAGACGGGTATGAGCACGAAGGGAAGCTGTATTTAAGGGTTCTTGACTATAAAACACGTAAAAAGGCGTATAAATTTGAACTGTCTGATGTTCTACAGGGCAGGGATATGCAGATGTTAGTATATCTCTTTTCACTCACCAAATTCGGAAAAATAAGATACAACAAGGACATTGAGCCGGTTGGAGTTTTGTATGTCCCTGCGAGAGATCCTGTATTGACCACTTCGCGTAATGCTTCCAAAGAAGAAATCGATAGGCAACGTATCGGTGAAATGCGTAGAAGCGGGTTGATTATTAATGACCCCGAAGTAATTAACGCGATGGAATATGGAGAAGAAAAGACCTTCTTACCGGTAAAGCAATCAAAAGACGGTAACTTTACAGGGAATAGTCTTACAAGTCCCGCACAACTTGAATTATTATCTGAGCATGTAAAAAAGATGCTCCATAAAGCTAAAACAGGTATACAAAGCGGCGATTGTGAGTGCAGTCCTTACTATAAAAGCGAAATGGATAATGCATGCAGTTTCTGTGAGTATCATACAGTATGCGGTTTTGATGAAGAAATGGGCGACAAACGCCGTTTTATAAGTAAGCTGAAGACAGATGAGGTATGGGAGCAGTTAGGGTCTAGGGTTTAGGGCCTAGGATTTAGGACATAGAGTCCAGGAATTAGTGCTTAGTTGAGAAATTGTTGATAAAGCAGGGAGAAACGCTTGTGAGCTTAAATGATACTGTAGTTAATTTTACACCTGAGCAGAAGGCTGCCATAAATTACCGTGGCGGGGCGTTGCTTGTCTCTGCTGCGGCAGGCTCCGGGAAGACCAAAGTGCTTATCGAACGCTTGCTTAGTTTTGTTGATGAGGGAGTTAACATTGATGAGTTTCTTGTAATTACTTATACAAGAGCAGCAGCATATGAATTGCGTGAGAAAATTTACGAGGAACTGTTAAACAGACTCAGCAAATCGCCCGGAAATACACGCTTACGCCGTCAGGCAATGCTCTGCAAAGGCGCGTCAATAGACACAATTCATGCATTTTGCTCGGAGATATTACGGGAAAATGCTCATCTTGTCCGGCTTCCACCGGACTTTCGGGTTGCGGATGAGAGCGAATGCACAATGATTATGAATGAAGTGGCTGATAAGGTTCTTAGTGGGATTTATGAAAAGCTTGAGGATTATCCCGGCTTTACAGCCTTGATTGATACTGTCGCAGACAGACGTGATGACAGGTTATTAGTTGAAGCTCTCTTAACGCTGTACAGAAAGCTGCAAAGCTTGCCTCTGCCGGAGGCCTGGATAAAGAATCAAATTGAGAAGCAAAATAACCTGACTATTATTACCGATATCTCACAAACAGATTTTGGCGAATATATGCTTAAGCGAATAAAAAGTAAGATAAGTCATTGCCTTGCCGGGTTTATAAGCTTAAGAAGTACAATGACTAAGCATACAGAATATGAGAGTAAATATGCACAGAGCGTTGATAGTGTCATAACGCAGATTTACCCCCTTCTATCAGCACTTGATATAGGCTGGGATGAAGCAAGACGGCATTCGTTTATTGAATTTCCTCGTCCAAAGCCAATAAAGGGACATGATAAACTAAAGGAAACCCGCTTATACTGTATTAAAGAACTCAAAAAACACCTTAAAGAACTTGAATACAGTTCGGAAGAACACTTAAAAGATGCACAGGACATAAGCATTGCAATTACTGCACTATTGCGACTTGTTCTTGACTTTGATGCAGAGTATGCTGAAGAAAAACGAAAAAAAGGGGTCGTAGACTTTTCAGATCTAGAGCACCTGACACTCTCTTTACTGGTTGATATGGAAACCGGTGTCAAGAAAGAGCTTGCGAGGAGTATATCTTTAAGATTTAAGGAAGTTATGATTGATGAGTATCAGGATGTGAATGCTGTTCAAGAATTAATATTCAACGCAATCTCAACTGATTCCGGCAATATATTCATGGTCGGTGATGTAAAACAATCAATTTATAGATTCAGACTTGCCGATCCGACTATTTTCTTATATAAGTACAGTGAGTTTACTGAGATTGGAACTAGTCAGCACCCGGACACAACTATGCACGGAAAAAAAGTCCATCTTTCGCATAATTTCAGGTCGGATGATGGAATACTTAAGGTTGTTAATCATATTTTCTGTAATATAATGTCCAAAGAGTTTGGAGAGTTAGAGTACACAGATAAGGAAGCTCTCGTTCCCGGCAGAAGAATCGTGAAGGAATACAAGGAAAGCAAGGAATACAAGGGAATAGGTTAAGTGAAACGGAGAAATTAGCAAAAGGAGCAGCAGAAGCTCCGGAAGTTACAGATGTAACGGGTAAAGGGAATATCGTTGAAATTGATCTTATTGACATGAGTACCTTTGGGGTAGAAGACGACGAGGAGAGTCCGACTGCAATAAAGATAGAGGCTGAATACATTGCACAAAAGATAAAAAGACTGATTAACGAGAGGTATCAAGTTCCGGACGATGACGGCAGTGAAAGAGATATAACATTCTCTGATATTGTAATATTGCTTCGTTCAGTAAAGGGGCGAGCTTGGCAATATGCTGCTGCACTCTCAGAAATTGACATTCCTATAGAGTTTCCGGGAGGAGAGGGATATTTCGAAACGACGGAAGTGATAACTGCACTCTCATTGCTGGCAGTAATCGATAATCCAATTCAAGACATTCCATTGGCATCAGTAATGAATAGTCCTTTGTATAATTTCACTGCTGATGAGCTGGCAGAGTTAAAGCTAAAGTCGAGAGAGAAGGACTTATACTCAAGCATAAAAGAGTCGGCAGAACGTGACATAGTGTCAGATGAAACAAGAGTGAAATGCAAGAAAATGCTATCAGACATAGATGACCTTAGAATAATGTCCGGAGATATATCATCAGACAGGTTCATTTGGAACATGTATAATAGAACAGGACTGCTTGATTTAGTCAGCAAAATGCGTGGTGGAGAGAAAAGGAAAGGTAATCTTATCTTATTAGCTGAAAGTGCGAAGCAATTTGAAAGGAGTGGGTACAAAGGTGTATACGGTTTCTTACGCTTTATTAAAAACCTCCAAGATAGAGGAATTGAATTAACCGATAGAGTAAATGATAAGAGCACCTTCCCGGAAAGTTACAATTCCGTCAAAATAATGAGCATACATAAATCTAAAGGATTGGAGTTTCCGATCGTAATATTGGCAAACACTTCTAAGTTTAATAACTTCCAGGATATTCGAAAGAATGTAGTCTTTCATAACGAGTTAGGTCTTGGCGTTATGTTAACTGATCCGACACAGCGTATTAGATATTCAACACTCGCCAGAACGGCAATTCAAAATAAATTAAATGATGAGATGCTGTCCGAGGAGTTGCGTGTATTATACGTTGCAATGACAAGAGCACGAGAAAAGTTAATCATAACAGCAACTTTAAAAAACACAGAGCGAACTAAAGAGCAACTCGAAGAAATTCCTGCAGGAATAGTCGATCCGCAGGCTGCACTGGCTCTGAAAAGTATGATAGAGTGGATTTTGGTTGGAATAAGAGGCATTGAGGATGCTGAGCTTTCAATAAATTATTTGGATTCCGGCATAATTGAATCTATTCGCAATCTTGCTTCCGGAGCTGAAAAGAAAATTGTTCCCTTACCGCTGACGGGGGTTACCTATGAATCTGATTTAAGTGCCGATTCAAGTCGTGAAACAATCTCAGAGACAGATTCTCGCTTTTCATATCCGTTCAAATCGTCTGTTGACCTACCTTCAAAACTAACGGTTACCGGTCTGAAAGCACTTCTCGACCCCGAAGCTGAGCTTGCCCCATGGGTGCAGAAAGAAAAGGAAAAGAGTGCACCGGTTTCTTCTCCCTTATTCATCTCCGGCAATAAAGAACTGACCGCTGCAGACCAAGGAACTCTAATGCATCTTGTGTTGCAGCACATAGACTATAAAAAGAGTTCGCATGAACACGACAACAATAGAGTCGCAAAGGAGCTGCAACGACTTAGCAATATTGGGTTCTTGACAAATGAACAGATTGACAAGATCAATATTGGTAAGATTAAAAAGTTGTTATCATCAACATTAGGTGTTCGCATGACCGCTGCGAAAATGATGGAAAGAGAGTTCAAATTCTCAATTTTAAGACCCGCTGAAGAATTCTATCCCGGCGGCGGAACTGAAAAAATCCTGCTTCAGGGTGTTGTTGATTGCTTCTTTGAGGAAGACAATGAAATAGTAGTCGTTGACTTCAAAACAAACAGAGTAACGGAAAAAAACGTTGACAAAATTGCACAGCAATATAGTCAGCAGCTAAATACATATGCTGATGCTCTGCATCATATCACCGGTAAACATGTAAAAGAAAAAATTATATACTTTTTCTCGATTGACCATGCATATATTTTATAATAGTATAAATGTTACAGTACAGTGGGGCGTTCCTAGCCCTGTCATTCTGCGCGTTAGTCGCAGAATCTATAGCTGTGATAGGTATTCACCCGGAAATATAGCATAGTTGCGACATGGATTCTGCGGCTAAAGCGCAGAATGACGTGCAGATTTCAGGAAACAGTTATGTGTCAAGTGACATATGTACAGTAACCATACGCCTAATTAAAACTCAGACCAAGGTATATCTACCGGGGCATTATTTGCAATGATATTATAGACATGCAGAAGTAGGGGATAGTCCTCTTTTTTTGCTCTTCCGGAGTCAATGAAAGTAAGGACGGCCTTACTTGTGCGTTCTGCAATAACAACGGACTCCAAGGTTATACCGCTTAATTCATTAAGAGCGTATTCAAGATTGTGTCCCATTCCCAGCAATGTGCCGATTTTGCGTGTTCTGCCTCCAAACACTGTAACATACAAATCACCGACTCCGTATTCGAGATTGTCACCATTATATCCGAACATTATCAGCAACTTACGCATTTCTCGAACGCTTTGCCCGAACAGAGCCGCCTGGGAGTTATAATGTAAGACATCACCGTCCTTTAGTGATAGCCCAAGTGCCAGGGTAACTGCCATAGCATAAGCATTTTTAAGAGCAACAGCAAATTCAAAGCCCTCGATATCTGTAGTTAAGTTTATATGATAATACGAAGTGGCAAGTAAGTCCTTGCAAAACTCCAGAGATACAGGATTATTCCCGCAAATTCCGACACAGGTGTTATCCAAATCGACTAGCTCATAGCTGGTACAGGGACCGCCTACCGCAAGAAAGTCCATATCCGGATAAAGTCCTTCGTAATACTTTGGGAACGATATCATATAACCATCGGATTGATTTAGCATCCCTTTTGTAATGGAAAGAACAGGAATATTCTTAGGAAGACGGGGCATTATTTCACTTGCAAACCATTTAACACCAAAGCTGCTGACCCCGCTGATAATAAGGTCAACATCAGTAAGTGCGGTTTCAAGCTCTTCCAGCTGAAAGTACTCAATACCGGAAGGTAAAGTCCGCTTCAACCCGGTGTGATATCCTGTTTCTTTTGCATGATTAATAATATCTACATCAAGCATTGTACCGACAAGACGGACAGTATGCCCGTTAGTTCTGGCGGGAACACTCATTGCCGAACCCATCGCACCGGAACCGATAACTGTAATAATAGCCATACTCAACCTCTACTTATTGAAATTTAGGGATAATATTCTCCCTTGTCATTGCGAGGAGCATGGCGACGCGGCAATCCACACTCATCTGCTTAATTTACTTGCGTATATATTATAACATAAGTATAATGCATATGGTTAGTATAGAAAAGAGAAATGTAACAGGGTATGGAGAAGCGAATGAAAAAATATTTGTACATGATTTTCATACTCCCGACATTAGTTTTGACCGGTTGTTCACTGATTGCCGGGTCTGATTCTCAAACGCCGGCGGAACCGGAAAACACTCCGGACTTTATAACCGAACCTACACCTGCACCCACACTTGAACCCACACCAACAACCGCACCGGAACCGGAGCCAACACCGGAGCCCACACCAACGCCGACACCGGAGCCGACACCCGAACCACCGCCACCGTCATTCGGGTTTATTGATGCGCATGCTGATACGATTTCACGTGCTTTACTGCGTGATCCGGGGCAGCAAAGCCTTTATAGAAACAATTCGCTTGATGTTGATTTTAGCCGTCTTTCAGAGTTTGATGCACCTGTGCAAGTCTTTGTAGCATGGTGTTCTGATAGATGGGTTCAGACTGCTTTTGAACGTACGAACTATATGTTTGATTTCTTCGAGAGGGAAATCGCTAAACACAGCGACCTTATAGAAATTGCACTTGACCTTGATGATATCAGGCGCATCGCAGGTGAAGGGAAAATAAGCGCAATCCTTGCTATCGAAGGCGGTGAAGCTCTTGAAGGCAAAATTGAGAACCTTGACCATTTCTATAACAGAGGCGTCAGAATACTTGCACCCACATGGAATCGTGAAAACGAGCTTGGTTTCGGGCAAGCAACAAATTCTACATTAGGTCTTAAACCATTTGGGTTTGAGGTTATCCGCAGGATGGATGAACTAGGCATGATTTTAGATGTCTCGCATTTAAATGAAGCGGGATTTTGGGATGCTCACGAAACAAGTACACGTCCGTACATGGCAAGCCATTCTAACGCATATTCCGTAATGCCGCATCCAAGAAATCTCAAAGACGACCAGATAATGGCTATAGTGGAACGCGGCGGGATAATCGGGTTTAATATGTTCCCGCAGATTATTACATCCAACTCAAGAGCTACAATGGGCGATATAATGGCTCATTTCAGACACTTTATTGAAGTCGGAGCAGGAAATCACATAGGACTGGGCTGCGATTTTGACGGAATTCCTTCAATGCCGCGAGGGATTACAGACGTTTCATCACTAAATATACTCGCCGGGGAGCTGGCAAACGAGTTTGATGAAGACACATCATTTAGAATAATGGAAGGGAACTTCTACGAATTTTTCAAACGTTATTTTGAAGGGTAAAAATAAAAATTCTATAACAAAACATGAAATAGGTAGTTAATGGACAAAGTAAGCAAATATAATCTTGTTGAAGGCAGCATAGTAAATAAGCTGTTTTTTGTTGCCGGACCTATTATAATGACTCAAATATTCCAGATGGCATATAATCTGACGGATATGTTTTGGCTCGGGCGATTAAGTAGTGATGCAGTTGCGGCTTCGGGAACAGCAGGGTTATTTTTATGGTTATCAATGGCATTTCTATTGTTCGGGCGAATGGGTTCGGAGATTGGTGTTTCTCAAAACCTTGGCAGGGGAGATAAGGATACAGCGCGCTCTTTTGCCCAAAATTCAATAGTTATTGCAATTGTGCTGGGTATTTTGGTAACTGTGGTATATATTACCTTCCACGAGTTTTTAATCAATCTTTTCAGAATACAAGAGGCTCATGTTGAGAAATATGCACGTGAATACTTGGCGATTGTTAGCTTTGGGCAGCCTTTTGTCTTTTTCACTGCGGCTGTCACGGGTATATTTAACGGAGCAGGAAACTCAAGGATGTCGATGTTTATTAACGGCATCGGATTTACGTTGAATATGCTGCTTGATCCGTTGCTGATATTTACTGCCGGCTGGGGTATTCATGGCGCGGCGGTTGCATCAGTGATTTCGCAGTCATCGATGGCGTGTCTGGCACTTATTGTACTATTGAAAAGCAAAAACAGACCATTTGAGAAAGTAAAGATTTTAATTCGCCCTTGTATAGACACTATAAAACAGATATTCAAATGGGTTACACCTGTTTCTTTGGAGAGTTTTTTATTCACAGTTCTAACGATGATGCTGACGCCACTTGTAGCTGAATATGGCGCAGGAGCACTCGCGACAGTACGTGTAGGTTCACAGATTGAGAGTTTGACGTGGTTGATTGCCGGAGGATATGCCGCAGCATTGACAGCTTTTACCGGGCAGAATTTTGGAGCGGGGAAATGGACGAGGATAAATAAGGGTTTTCGTTTATCAACTGTTATGATGACGTCTTGGGGATTTCTTGTCGCCATGTTGCTTTTCTTCGGCGGCAGAACACTTTATGGGATATTTGTCCCGAACGAGCCGGCAGTTATTGCTATGGGTGTGTTTTATCTGCAAATACTGGCATTTGTGCAAATTCCCGCTTGCCTTGAGGGTGTCGCTGCAGGGATATTCAGAGGGATGGGAAAAACTGTGCCGCCATCTGTATCGAGCATTACGTCAAACGTATTGCGCGTTATATTAGCGTACATGACAGTACATTTTACCGATTTAGGACTAACCGGGATCTGGCTTGCAGTGGCAATAAGCGCTGCACTGCGCGGGATATGGGTATTAATCTGGTATTTGGTACATTCAAGAAGCTTGCCGAAGGCGGATGAAGAAAAGAGCCTCGAAAACGCATGAGTTACAAAATAAAAGAATCTCCTAAGATCGTAAATTAACAAAGCAACTGTAAAGTCTATAAAATGAAATTTTGACGCTTGAAATTAGTATTGGCATGAACTATAATATCAAACGGTGGAAAAACCGCCCATACCAGTGAGAAATTAAGCCGGTGTGATGGAATGGTAGACGTGATGGATTTAAAATCCAACACGTCAGATATAGGAGGTAGTAGCAGAAACCCTTGATATGACTACGTTTGCGAGGGGTAAGAAAGATGATATTTTGCAGAGTTCTCTTGTAAAGTTCTCTAATTTATCCGAGGTATGATTCTTGATAATTTTATATGCCACTGTGATGGAATAGGTAGACGTGCCGCACTCAAAATCTAGCGTTCAACTTGATACATCAAAGAGGAAAAACCCTGATTATTACTAGCTTTTTGCCACACATGGCGAATGCGTTTTTACATAAGTTCTTTTGCGAATTCTTTTGGATGCACGAGGGAGTAATTTCCCGATTTTAATACGGTGAGCCGGCATGATGGAATGGTAGACGTGCTGCACTCAAAATCGTACAAGTCTGATAGAGGAGGTAGTAGCGGAAACCCTTGATAATACTGCGTTTGTGATGTGTACCGGAGTGCTAATATTAAGAGCATCTCTTATGAACATCTCTAATTTATCCGGAGTGTGATTTATTGAAAATTTGATATGTGCCGGCGTGATGGAATGGTAGACATGCGTGACTCAAAATCACGTTTCAGCGATGGAGTGTCGGTTCGAGTCCGACCGCCGGTACCATTGTCCCGCAAGGGATACACTGTGGTATGAGGCTCTTCGGAGTCTCATTTTGTGCGGCATCTCTTATTTTCTATAAGAGATGTTTATGCCGGAGCGGGTAATCTCATTCCCAATGACAGCATAGCATCTGCCGAGCGAAGTTTTGCGTTTACATCAAGATGACCGTAGATATTTGCTGTTGTACCGAAGTCACTGTGACCGAGCCATTCCTGTATTTCTTTCATGCTGACTCCTGCGTTGAGAAGTAGTGATGCTGCTGTATGTCTGAGGTCATGGAACCTGATTCTTCTCATATCGTTTTTATGAAGAGTGTTCCGGAAGTTCTCCGTAATGAAGTTTGGCTTTATACGATTACCCATTTCATCAACACATATATACTCTAAGAATTTATTGTTGTATGAGTTCCCACAAAGTGAACGGTATTCATACTGTTGATTTTTAGCGTTAGACAGGATTTCGTAAAACTCATCGACAAGTGGTAATGAGCGATAACTGGACTTGTTTTTTGTTCGATCTTTCTCAACTGTGATTAATCTGTTGTCGATGATTACATCAGTGACCGTATGCTTTATTGTGATTGTCCTGTTCTTGAAGTCAATAGCATCCCATTTCAATCCGACGATTTCACTTCGCCTTAATCCGTAAAACGCTGCCATCATTACGGGTAATTCAAGTCTTGTGCCGTTGACAATATGAAAAAGGTCGTTGACTTCATCAATGTCATAAAACTTCCCAACATACTTCTGCACCTTTGGTCTTTGGATTTTGTCAGCGGGATTAGTCATTAAGATGTCCGTATCAACAGCATATTTAAGGGCTTTTCGGATATTTGCATGATAATGTATTACGGTTGATGCAGATACGCCTCTGACGTTCATACAGTGGGTGTAGAAGTCTTGTATGTGCTTTGGTTGTATTTCTCTGAGTAAAGTACCCTGTTCTTCAAAATATGGGCTTACAACACGTTTTACGCAGTTTGCGTATGATGAATATGTTGTTAGTTCTATGTTTGGTTTTATCATACTCAGCCAACTATTCATAAAGCTTGCAAATGTTATTTCATCTTCTTTTGTGACTGCCGGATTAAAATCCCTCCGAGCTTTAAGCAACATATCTTCGGCTTTCTTCTTATTACCTTTAATTGGGAGTCCTGTGCTTATCCATTTAGTCCTGTTTTTTCCAAGTTCGTCTTTATAGCTTAATACTATTTGATATCTATTGTTTTTTTCCTGTAAGTGTCCTGCTACCAAAATAAACCTCCATTTCTGTGGTAGCGATATTCACCTTTCATTGACAAGAATATTCTACCACACTTGACACTAAACTACAATGTTAAAAACACAAAATACTGTGTAATAATTTGTCATAATATGCAATATATTGTGATGTTAATGGACAGTCGCACTCTTTAGATAATCAAGGAGTTTCGACTTCGGTATTCGATATGATCGACCTATTTTAAGGTATGCTATTTGACCGCCGTTTAGCAAAGAATATCCGGTTTTTGTACTTACTCCAAGAACCATGCTCATTTGAGTTATATCCATAACATCGGGTTGATTATCAAGCATTGATAAGCTTGATTCTGCGGTATAATTATTTATCTCGCTTATGTTCATTATTTCCTCCAAACTATACCCCTTTTCCCAAGTTGGGAAAAGGGGCTGAGTTGTTAATATCATTACTTCACGGATGGACTCTTACGAACTCATTTACCCTAAAGCTTTCAGCATTATCCAATCCAATCAGTCTTTTCATATAAGACAAGTTTCCATCAACTGATAACGAACCTGATATCAGGATTGTTGGTATTCCAAGTTTCCATATATCGTTGTATAACCGATCTCCAAGGTTTGTCGGCAATGAACAAAGCCGGTTTTCTTTCTTGTCTCTTTCAATCCAGCAGGAAAGATTATCATAATACATCAGTTCGGCAGCTTGATCCCGGATTTTTTTCAACTCTGTCAGGACTTGTGTTTTTCGTTCATCGTCTCTTGGTGAAACAGGGATAATAGGTAATACGTCAGAGATGCTTAAAGTAATATCACGTATATTACACAAGTGTCGGGCAATTTCGCTGTCCAGTTTAACATCGAAACGATCTATCACAGCTCCGATAGTTTTATCTTTGTTTTCGGTTTGTTCTAAAAGTTGCTTAAATAAAGTGCTGCCAATTCTTACCAGTGTTTTTGCTAATGATTTTGTTTTTTTATCAGCAACTTCGTGTCTAATGCTCATTTTTCCGATTGATTCATTCAAATCCACTAAAGAAGCACTAGAAAAGTTAATCCCATATATAGTCCGAGCTGCCTTTCTTAGCATATGTGCTTCATCAATAATAACTATCTGGTAGTTTGGGAGAAGTGGTATCTTATTTTCTTTCCGACGCATTATATCGTTGATTAAGAAATTATGGTTACATACTTGAATATCAATGTCATATGATTTTGCTTCGTCACGAAATCGGAAGTATTGACAGGTGTTGCGGAACTTACATCGTAATCCACAATGCTCCGGGACAGATATCTTACGTTTAACATAATTGGTTAAATCATTGTTATTTGCTAAATCAATTTTTGCTGCCGGTGCAAGCATACGGAGCAAGTACTTTTTTACTTGATTATCCTGTTCGTTTGGCAAGTAACATCTAAGCCTATACTCGCATACATAATTGTCTCGCCCTTTGCGTATAACCGCTTTAATAGCTCTTCTAATAACTTCGGACTCTAGCAGTATCCGCGATAACTCAGGGATATACTCATCGACAAGTGCTTTTTGAAGAGCGGGACATGACGTTGCAATAACAATCGGCATATTAACAATATCAATATATCTTGCATTAGCATGAAAGCTAAGGCTGCGTTTTTCATTGAGCCTGCCTAATTTTGCTATAAGAGCAGGTATCAGGTAAGTAAATATTCTCTCGGTTCCATTGTTACCTTCAGCAAGCGTGATAATACACTTGTATATTGAGTCGAAGATTAGAAGTGCAAGTGATATCTGCTCCTTACGGATAGAGTAGCCATAGAAAGGCAAAACTTCTTTAAAAACCATTAGCAGTAGTTCTTTTCCCTTTTTTACTGAGATGCCGTTTCCGGATAATCTTTCTGCTTCAAATATTCCTGCACCTGCGACTTGTGAATCACGCATTTTTATAACCAGAGTGTCAATGCTTGATACAGGAACTCCGTTTGCACGACGGGCGATTGTTTCTTTTCTTCCGGTTTGAAGATTGATTGTATAGTATGTATAGCTTCGTCCTGTAAAGTGCTCTACAAGCATACAATCAAATGCTATTAACAGAACTTTTGTGTTTTTATTTTCTTTCACTGGAACATCACCAAGTTCGGCTCGTGATATTTCACGTTTAATGTCTCGTTTCATCGAATCGTCCTTTCGTAATATTCGGCGGCTCTGTGGTAGGGGCAACCCAATTTCCGTCATGTAAAGTTACCCCCAATATCAGAACCGTCGAAACCTTAAATAGTAATTGACGGTTATTGATTTATTTGTTTGCATGTGATTTGCCCTATTTTTTCCTCAGTACCCGGACACATGGGGTAAACATCAAACTGTCAGAACCAACATTGTTGGCTTTACACACGAAAGCTCATGTGGTCTGTTTCAACACACACGACACTTCCCTGAATCGCGCCTCCGCGCTTCTCAGCCCCGGTTCTCTCGAGGGAGTACCATTATCACCGCTATGCCGTTTATGTCACCCGTTTTATCACTTGTTACTTTTCGTATACATTCAACCCTTCTAATAAAGCAGGAGCGCTCGCACCCATTACAGGCGGTTTTCGCGCGCGACACAGCGGTTATTGTATCTGATGTTCCGATATGACCGATTCCGTTGATACCGGTGTTTTTCAATGTACATGAGGGGAGGAAAATATCCCCTCACTATACAAAGGAAAAAAGTTGGTACTTTTACACCCCTATTCTGAGAAATATTTTAAGAATTTTTTCATTGCTCTCTTTTTTGACTTGTTTACATTCTGCTGCGCTATCCCAAAATCATTTGCAAACTCACATTCTGTAAACCCTTCGTAAAACAATGCTTTTATAACAATTTGTTCTCTTTTTGTTAGAGTTATGTATGCCTCAGATAAGAGCGTTTTCTCAATCACACTGTCTTCTAATGTAGGTCCGAGAGATGGAATAATTTCTTCAACCTGCTCAAATGATACTTCATATGATTTTCTTACTTCACGACGTTTTCGCTCCTTCCATATCGGACGTTTGAATGCATAGTAGACATCCTTTGTGACTTCAACTGTTTGACCTTCAACCTCTACGTAATATTTTTTTTCTTCATTCATTGACCTTTCCTCCATTTGATTTTTTGGGGTTTCTTAAATCAAATGGATTCAGGCGGGTCACGGCAGCGTGTTTGAAAACTCATATCAGGCTCCTTGTCAGGTATCCGCAGAGCCGTCTTTAAATCCATAAAACAAAAAGACGAGCTTGGAATCGTCGGGTCCTACCCGGCAATATCCTTGCCCGTCTAGCGGTTCTACGGATTACATATTTTTATACTACCTAGTTGAATGCATGAGAAGTAGAGTTGTTGTGATTCTCAATTACTGTGCAATCTAACATGAATGTTATTACAGTTTTTCTATTCTTTTCTTTAACAATTTCAATAATCCCGTCATATGGACTAATTAGGCACATCAACTTCCCGCCATTTCTTACTTCTTCAAGCTTACCTTTAGAGTGGGAGTTAATTCCTTTTTTCTGATAAATGTAAGTTTCGTGTGGATTATTATTACTTAACATGATAGATGCCCCTTTCCTTGCGTTTCGATTATTCATAGCTTTCTAAAAGCTTCTCTTACTATTAGTATGCATTTTTTTGACATAAAAGGTGTCGTTTTTTTGAAATTTATTTTTGCAAGACAAGTGGGAATCGTATTATAAAAGTATGAAATAATTTATGCAATAGACATAATATGATGAAAAGACAGTCCGTTATGATGATTTCTTAACATAAGCACCTCTGAAAATGTTGAAAAACTCATCACTTTTGGGATGTTTTTATATTTATTCACAAAATCTTAATATTTTTCAAAAAGTTACTTTATTTAGTAAAATCTCATTATATTAAATTTGAGTTTTCACACTCTAAATGTTAAAATGTACGATAGTATGTGGAAAAATTCTACATTTTGGGAGCAGAAAAATCTTCATTAAGCAATTGTACTTTTTTTGCGTGTGAATGAATATTATTACTAATTCTGTATTTTTTTGCTACGTTTATGTACAGATTGTTGCTTTAGTTAAACGCAGGTGTTATGTTACTTATTAATACGAGTACATTCTTAGTATGATTTTTTTTGCATATGACATGTGGGTTTGAAAATTATATATTACTTAAACTAAATATATAACTGAAGTACATTAAACTTTTTCGCAATTGAAGTTCAAAGAACTTCACCAAGAAGATTATAGACATCATTCTTGTCATCCTGTGTAACGCCTAAATATCGTCTAGTTATATCAAAATTAGAATGATTAAAGATTTCCATAAGAACGGCTGGTGATACTCCATTTTTCCAAGCATGGTAACCGAATGTTTTCCTTAAAGAATGACAGGAAATATTTGAATGAAAATCGAGAGCTTCGCTAGCACTACGAATAATTCGATATGCCTGTATACGGCTTATAGCTCCTCCTTTTCGACTCTTAAAAATAAATTCGCCTTGTTTAATTAATGACATACAGATGTGCAAAGAGTTAATGATTGCAACATTAAGCTTAATAAGTTTTGTTTTTGATGTTTTATGCTCTAAAATAGAAATACTATCTCGTAAGCGATTGCGGTTGAAATCATATACATCATCCCATTTAATACGTAGCAAGTCACTTATGCGAAGGGCTGTATGTACTCCCATCACAATAAGGAGATAATTTCTTAACTCCCCCTGTTCAAGATAATGCTCTGATAATTCTCGAACATGGCTTTTGTCGCGAATTGGTTGAGTAGTGGACATATTAATTCCTCCATAAAAAATAACGAATGTAACAATGTCTGCA
>Ga0123353_10000641_pt1 | contig 42770 bp, 51 predicted proteins | sample TergutLab28metaG_3_FD_92763 | JGI IMG/M metagenome (GOLD analysis project Ga0123353, IMG submission 92763) | Labiotermes labralis P3 segment gut microbial communities from Petit-Saut dam, French Guiana - Lab288 P3 | ecosystem: Host-associated > Arthropoda: Insects > Digestive system > Gut ... | reverse complement strand
CTTGGAAGCATACGGTTTCAGTTTCTATTTCACTCCCCTCCCGGGGTTCTTTTCACCTTTCCCTCACGGTACTATACTCTATCGGTCAATTGGTCGTATTTAGCCTTAGGAGATGGACCTCCCTCATTCACACCGGATTTCTCGTGTCCTGTGCTACTCTGGATACTGCGCTGTGTATTTCGGTTTCGGTTACGCGGCTATTACGCTGTTTTGCCCCACTTTCCAGTGAAGTTCACCTACCGTTATACAATCAGACTATGCAGTCCTAACCCTTTAAGAGTTACCCCTTAAAGTTTGGGCTCTTCCGCGTTCGCTCGCCACTACTGACGGAATCGTTTATTTACTTTCTTTTCCTCCACTTACTTAGATGTTTCAGTTCGGTGGGTTCCCTTCAATATACCTATGTATTCAGTATATGATAACAGGAGATTAATCCTGCTGAGTTTCCTCATTCGGAGACCTACGGTTCATTGGTTGCTTGCACCTACCCGTAGCTTATCGCAGCTTACCGCGTCCTTCATCGGCGCCAATTGCCAAGGCATTCACCATATGCTCATTGTAGCTTGATCATTAATTGATTTTTATTTTGACGAGGTCCCAATTAGACCTCGTGCATGAGTTTTATTTGATTGTTTTGTTGTTTGTTACCCATATCTTCTAAGCGAATAACTTCGCTTTACTCGCGCAAGCGCGAGGTTTTGCGGGTAATGACATACTGTTATTGTTAATTAAATTACTCGACGAAATTCAGTTTGTAAAATTTTTGTATTACACTTACTTTTCGTTATACTAGTAAAATATTCTTTAATTTGTATTTTCTCGTTTCACAGTATGCAGTTGTCAATGTTCACCTGCTTTCGCCCGCAAGGGACGAAAACCCATCAATATATCATATGCAAAACACTTTGTCAACGTTTTTTTTGGTTTTGTTAGCTTTTGTTTAGGTAATCTTTTTTGGGTCGCCCCCAGTCAACTTCGGGGTCAAGGTCTTTACTTTCTTCCAGCGATTCCATTATGCGGCGAACAATTTGCCGCAGATAGCGCAGTTCCATCAAGCGGCGCGCACGCAGTTTCTTTTGGTATTCGATTTGCTCGCGCGTTCTTTGCCATGTTTGGTTGGTGGCACGACTTATTCTTTTGATATTTTGGCGCAGTTTTTCCCGGCGCCTGCGTTCCAGCATTTGTTCCAGTTCTTTTCGCGTCTCGTTTGTTTGGGGAGATGGATTTTGTTTGCACCACTTGATGTGGTCGTATGGGTTTACATTCCATACGCGTGGGCGGCCACCCTTTTTGCCGTTTAAGGGCGAGGTGATTGCACGCCGGTCGTGGGGAACCACCCCGTCACCGCGTTGCGGTGCCACCCCTAGTCGGCTCCGCCGACCACGAGCATATAGGAGGGGAACTTTTTCATTGTTTGTTGTGTCCATGCGAAAAGTCTAGCACAGATTTTTTGCGGACTGACGGGATACTGACATTAGAAATGACTATTTATGATTCGCCTCCGAAAAGAATGCCTTGCCAATTTGTGCGGCCGTCGGTGATTCTGGTGATTTCAACCCTGTCTTTGTGCGCCATATAAAAGACCAAATATCGCTTGTCGCACACGAGGTACCGTTCATCAGTTTCGGTTTCAACCCTGCTTTTTACTTGTGTCCCAATATTGGGCGACCGTTCAAGTATTTTAATCTCTTTTCTTATTTGATTAATTCGTTTTTCTGCCGTCTCGCCAAACTGAGATAAATAGGCCTCGATTTTTTCTAGGTCTTGGATTGCCTCTACTGTATGAATTACTTTCATCTACGCGCCCTGTTCCTAGCGATTAGATTGTCAAAAATCTCATCCGTCGAAAGCGGGCTTATCGGCGAGTTGCGACCTTTTTCCAAGAAGGCCTCGAACTCCTCAAGCGCCTGTTCATATGTCATCTCGGGCGCACCCTTGATAAGGCCGTGCTCGGCAAGAATTGCCTCTACTTGCTTTCTTAGATTTGCATCAATTTCCATAATTACTCCTGACATTGGGCGCCCTCCTTTGTATATGCAAAGTATATCATATTCATAGCAACCACGCAATCCCGTACAATATTATCATGTGCAGCGGGTAAAACAAATAAAAGAAGTATTTTTCAAACCACGTAATCCGCAGCCGCCGGTCCGCAAAAAACCAAATAAACACCACCGCCAACGGCGCCCAGCCCTGGATAGGGTTGCCGCTTATCAACACATCAATGCCGTTACATAACACCAAAATGGCGGCAGGCGCAAGAATATGGAATGTAAACGCAAATGTCTTGTTGGTGATAAACGGCCGAGCCTTTAACATCGCGTAAAATAACACAATCGCCGCAACACCGGGCGCCCCGTAGTCTACCCCAAGATAATACCCCAAGGCACAAACAAGTGCCGCCATTGCCCCCGAAATAAAAGTAAGGAAAAGCCGGTCTATGACGGTCTTTGCGGGCGCGCCCTTCCAAAAGTAATTCGCAACCCATATTGCCAGCACACCAAATGCAAGGGTAAATAAGATGTTGCCCTGCTGTGGTACAGCGGACGTGTCAAAGAGCATGGCATACGCCGCCCAAGCAATCTGCAACCAAACAGCAAAACAAATCAGCCGTAGAAAATAACGGGACATGTCACGGGTCTTGGTACATCCATAAGCAATAAGAAAGGCAAACAGCGGATAGCACAACCGCCCAATTACCCGCAAAGCATAAACATCGGGAAACAAAATTACTCCGACATGGTCAACGACCATCAGGACACATGCCAGAATCTTTAATGTACGAGAGTTAATGAAAAATAATTGACTTATTTTCACAAGTACAGTATATACTTGAAATATGAAATACAGCAAGCAACAAATATACCAACTTTCCGCGGCGGCACTCTTTTTAATTGGCGCGGTGTTCATGTTGGTTAACACATTCACCGAAGAAACATGGGCGTTTTGGGTGGGACTTGGTTTTGCAATAGTGGCCGCCGGCGCATACATTTTGCTGATTGTTGAAAACCGTAAATTGTTTACAAAAAAAATGACCGACCCGTCATATTCCGACAAAAGTACTAATACAAATGAACATGAAAAAGTTCATTCAAAAACTGAAAAAACAAAAGACCCATTCTCGACAAAGAAAAATTAATTTCCGCTCGAAAAAGTTTTTGCTTGTTGCGGCCGTTGTGGTTGCTTTGCTTGCGGGCGGGATTTTTGCCATCTTTCAAATGCAGGGCACCTCGAAAAATGACATGTATAAAACAGCGCTTTCCAATGTGTCCGAGGCACGGCACTATATGAAATCGGCAACGACTGCAAGTCTTGATGTGCAATTTTTCAGCGGCATGCGTGAAGAGCCATATTCCCAAAACGGAATAGCGGGTAAACCTACCGCATTCGCCATAATAAACGTTGACAGTAAAGACGGCGCGTTGAAAGGCCTTGGGCAAATTGAAGGCACCGTCAAAATTGGTGAAGAACAAGTCCCTATAATGCTTACACGCAATCCGTATGACCCGAACAACTTTGCCGCCGACATCGGGAGGCTTGTTGATGCGGGCAAGCCTGTTGAAGTGACCCTTTTCATAACGAATACCAATCATCCGACACTGCAACTTGTGCCTGCTTTTGATGATAAGGCCGTTTCGTGGAAGGACGCCCTTCGCGTTGCAACCAACAAGGTGGGCGGGAAACTTAAAGGTACGAAAAATTTTGAGGTTCACGTGAAAATCATTAACAATGTGGCCAAGGATTCAGGTGCATTTTGGTACATCCAATTCATAACAGATGAAGGGAAAACGTACTTTTGCGTCGTCGCGCCCGACGGGTCGGTTATTGGGTAACTTCTTCCTCATCAAGAGCGGCCACCATATATGCCCCACCGCCTAAATGATTTGGTTCACCAATTATCACGTTTTTTCCCGCTGCCCACTTCCAAAACTTCATCCATCCCGCCAGCACAGCATCGTCATCATCTTTATTATTCCCCATCGCAACAGCTTCGTTTGACGAAGTACACAATCCTTCATCCTGTTCCGTTTCCATTTTCGCCTCCCCGACTAAAAACCCCGCAATGCGGGACTTTTTTAGTTATTTAATGATTTTCGCTACGACGCCGGAGCCAACTGTTTTACCGCCTTCACGGATAGCAAAACGCAGACCTTGTTCAATCGCGATGTCGGTGCCAAGTTTAATCGTCATCGACACGTTGTCGCCGGGCATAACCATTTCAACACCCTTTGGAAGTTCAATGGTACCTGTAACGTCGGTCGTACGGAAATAGAATTGCGGACGATATCCGGTGAAGAATGGCTTGTGACGGCCGCCTTCTTCTTTTTTCAATACGTAAACTTCGGCGGTGAATTCGGTGTGCGGGGTGATTGATTTAGGTGCCGCAAGAACTTGACCGCGTTCAATGTCTTTACGGTCTACGCCGCGGAGCAGAAGCCCTGCGTTGTCGCCGCAAAGTGCGCTTTCAAGGTTTTTACGGAACATTTCGATACCGGTGACCGTGATGCCTTGTTTCTTTGAACCCATACCGACGATGTCAACGATTTGACCGATTTTAAGTTCACCGCGCTCGATACGGCCGGTTGCAACTGTACCGCGGCCGGTGATTGTAAACACGTCTTCAACAGGCATAAGGAATGGCTTGTCTTTATCGCGTTTTGGTTCCGGGATAAAGCTGTCAACCGCTTCCATAAGTTCAAGGATGCACTTGCAAGCAGGGTCATCTTTTTTACCGGCAGCGGCGGCAGCCAACGCCTTGGAAGCAGAACCGCGGATAATTGGTGTTTTATCGCCAGGGAAACTGTACTTTGAAAGAAGTTCACGGATTTCCATTTCGACAAGTTCTTGACTGTCTGCATCTGCGAGGTCGCATTTGTTCATGAATACCACCATCGACGGAACGCCGACTTGGCGTGCCAACAAAATGTGTTCGCGTGTTTGAGGCATAGCACCGTCCGTTGCAGCAACAACAAGAATCGCGCCGTCCATTTGAGCCGCACCGGTAATCATGTTTTTGACATAGTCCGCGTGCCCCGGGCAATCCACGTGCGCATAGTGACGTTTCGCGGTTTCATATTCCACGTGCGTTGTGCTTATGGTAATACCGCGTTGTTTTTCTTCCGGACTGTTGTCGATTTCGGCATAACCTTTTGCTTGGGCGCCGCCGAACAACGACATAGTCGTACAAATAGCCGCGGTAAGCGTGGTCTTACCATGGTCAACGTGGCCGATTGTACCGATGTTGATGTGCGGTTTATTTCTGTTAAAATTTTCTTTTGCCATTTTTGTCTCCTTTTATCGGCAAATTTTCGATATCTTTTAATATATTAAAGATAAAGCGATTTGTCAACTAGTAATTTGTTTTTAGGAGGGGAACTTTTAAAAGAGGGGAATTGCTCCCCTCTTCTTTACAATTTACTTCTTGCCGCGTTCTTGTGCAATTTTTTCCGCGATGTTTCTTGGAACTTCCGCATAGTGGCTGAACAACAGTGTAAACTCGCCCCTGCCGGATGTTAGGCTGCGCAATGTGGTTGAATACTTGAACATTTCGGACAATGGCACGTGCGCGCGCACCACAATCGATCCAAAGCGTTCCTCGTTACCCAATAACTGGCCGCGGCGAGACGAAATATTTCCCATAATGTCACCCATGTATTCATTGGGAGCGATAACTTCCAATTCCATAACGGGTTCAAGGAAAACAGCGTTTGCCTTGTGCATCCCTTCTTTAAACGCCATTGAACCGGCAATTTGGAAAGCCATAGACGACGAGTCAACTTCGTGGAACGAGCCATCGACAACGGTAACCTTGAAGTCCACACATTCATAGCCGCCAAGGATACCACTGCGTTTTGATTCTTGGATACCTTTGTCCACAAAGGGAACGAATTCTTTAGGGATAGAGCCGCCCACGGTTTTATCAACGAATTCATAGCCCGTGCCTTGCTCTTTTGGTTCCATAATAATTTTACAGTGACCGTATTGTCCGCGGCCGCCGCTTTGCTTGATGTATTTACCTTCTACTTCAACGCGGTTTTTGATTGTTTCACGGAAGGCGACCTGGGGTTTGCCTTCGTTTACCTCGACTTTGAACTCGCGGCGCAATCTGTCCACGATAATTTCAAGATGCAGCTCGCCCATGCCTGCGATAATTGTTTGGTTGGTTTCCTGGTCGGTGAAGCGACGGAATGTTGGGTCTTCTTCGGCAAGTTTACCAAGCGCAAGACCAAGTTTTTCCTGGTCATTTTTTGTTTTGGGCTCGACAGCCAATTGGATAACGGGTTCGGCGAATTGCATGCTTTCCAATATAATGCGGCTGTTAGGGGCGCACAGGGTGTCGCCGGTAATGGTGTCTTTTAATCCGATAATTGCGGCGATATCGCCTGAACGAATCTCGGTGATTTCTTCGCGTTTATTGGCGTGCATTTTGACTATGCGGCCGATGCGTTCTTCTTTGCCTTTGGTGCTGTTGTAAACTGTGCTGCCGGATTCGATTTTGCCGCTGTATACACGGAAAAAGCATAATCTTCCCACAAACGGGTCGGTGGCAATTTTAAATGCAAGCCCCGAAAAAGGTGCATCGTCGGAACTTTCGCGCGTTTGTTCTTTCCCGTTGGTGTCGACGCCTTTAACAGGGGGAACGTCGACGGGACTTGGCATATAATCCACGATTGCATCAAGAAGCAGCTGCACACCTTTGTTTTTGAAACTTGAACCGCATAATACCGGAGTGAACCTCATTTCCGTTGTGCCTTTGCGGATTGCCGCTTTGATTTCTGGCACTGTGAATTCTTTGCCCTCAAGGTATTTTTCCGTCAACTCGTCACTTACTTCCGCGATTTGTTCGAGCATCGCGTCGCGCAGTTTTTGCGCCTGGTCGACAAGGTCCGCAGGGATAGCGATTGTTTCCATATCTTTGCCAAGTTCATCCTTGTATATGGTGGCCTTCATGGTTACAAGGTCAACAATGCCTTTGAAATTGGACTCGGCCCCGATTGGCAGTTGAATTGGCATTGCATTGGTATGAAGACGTACTTTCATGGTGTTAATGGCACGCAGGAAGTTTGCGTCGTCGCGGTCCATCTTGTTGATGTACGCAATCCGCGGAACGTGATATTTGTTGGCCTGGGCCCAGACTTTTTCACTTTGCGGTTGTACCCCGGCACGTGCACAGAATACCGCGACCGCACCGTCAAGAACCTTGAGACTGCGTTCAACTTCGACACCAAAGTCGACGTGACCCGGTGTATCGATAACGTTAATTTGATGACCTTTCCACTCGGTGGTTATGCAGGCACTTGTTATTGTGATACCGCGCTCTTGCTCTTGCACCATCCAGTCGGTGGTTGCGCCGCCGTCGTGGACTTCGCCGATTTTGTGCGTCTTGCCGCTGTAAAACAAAATACGCTCGGTCGTCGTAGTTTTGCCCGCATCGATGTGCGCCATGATACCGATGTTACGGTAATTTTCAATAGGATTCTTTCGTGCCATTTGTTTGTCCCCTTTTCATTGATTCATATTCACTTAAGAAACTGGCAATTGTTTGCCGGGCTTCTTGTGTTTCAATTGTAAGTTTTTTTCTTTTCAATTCACGCTCGCCGGAAGGCGACCGCCTTATCTTTTGACCCGTGAATTCACAAAAATAGTGGTTCCCTTTCGTGTCGTTTTTGCAGCCCATAGTCTCACCACTTGTAATGTGCGTATGCTTTATTACTTTCCGCGATACGGTGAACTTCTTCTTTTTTCTTGAATGCTCCGCCTGTTTGATTATATGCGTCAACAAGTTCTCCCGCCAAACGTTCTTCCATCGTCTTTTCGTTTCTTTTGCGGGCATTTGTAACAAGCCAGCGTATTGCAAGTGTTTGCCTGCGGACGGGACGGACTTCCATCGGAACCTGATAATTGGAGCCGCCGACACGGCGTGCCTTGGTTTCAAGAAGGGGTTGAAGGTTTTCAAGTACTTGGTTAAACACTGTCATTTGGTCAACATTAAGTTTTTTGTGTGCCATATCAAGCGCCGCATAAACAATATTTTGCGCGATGCCTTTTTTACCATCCAGCATAACCTGGTTAATAAGTTTGGTTATAACAGTGCTCCTATATATAGGGTCAGGTAATACTTGTTTTGCTGGGATTCCACTTCGTCTTGGCATTTTAAAAACTCCTTACTTTTTGTCGCGCTTGGCGCCGTATTTACTTCTTGCTTGTTTACGTTTTGCAACGCCTGCCGCGTCAAGCGTACCGCGGACTATGTGATAACGCACACCCGGCAAGTCCTTTACACGGCCGCCGCGGATTATCACGACGCTGTGCTCTTGCAAGTTATGTCCGATACCGCCGATATAGCAGGTACCTTCCTCTTTATTTGAAAGACGCACACGGGCAACTTTCCGAAGCGCCGAGTTAGGCTTTTTAGGGGTCATTGTTTTGACCTGCAAGCAAACACCGCGTTTTTGCGGGCATTCGTCCAGAATGGGCGACTTGCTTTTGTAGGTCCGGGGCTTGCGGCCTCCGCGTACAAGTTGGTTGACTGTTGGCATGGTTCTCCTTTAATTTACAAACAAAGTATTTGTGAATATATCAAAATATTGATTAAAAGTCAAGAACTTTTTATCCGTGAAACATTTTGTAATTTATTTTTCACACTATATACTTATAATATAAGCATGGGGTTTTTGATTCTAAGCGGCAATAACCTTGCCCCCGGCCTTGTCGATGTACTTACAAAGTACATCTTTCCCGTTGTTTTAAGTTTGGCCGTAATTTGGGGATTGTGGATTGGAATCGGACTTGCAAAAGCGAAGGACGAAGGGGCGCGCGCCCAGGCCAAAGGACGATTTATAAAAGCAATTGCCACCATATTTATTGTTGCCATACTTTATCTTATAATCGCCGGAGTGGGCGGAAAGTTAAGCCCAAGACCCCCGGGCGGCGGCGGCGGGAGCGGCACCAACCAGACTTCAAATAACAATAATAATACCAACCCAAGCAATCCAAGTAATCCCAGCAATCCAAGCAACCCAAGTAATCCAAGCACGCCAAGTAAACCGGCGGCCAAGTATGGCACATTTACCTCAACAAGTACCTTCAACGCGGGCGCACGCGTTACCTTGACCCTTGACGGATTCCAGCATTATAACCTTATTGCACTTGTCCCCAATACCGAGGAGGCAAACAATGTTAAAACTACACTTGGCACCACCCAAGGGATACCCGCCAATACCAATGCCGTGTTTGTCCATGCCAACCGCGTTTGGGTTATGACAAGAACCGGTGTCCTGTATATGTTGTCCGATGCGACTTCGGGTACTGTTGCAGCGGCAATAAATAACGCCAAAAGCACGGGGATTGGACTTGACAGATTGAACCATGCACTTAGAACCGCGGGGTATATACTTTAAAAAAAGCGACGCCCACATAGAAGCATCGCTTTAAACACTTTTTGACCGGTCCCCGAAACTTTCTAGGCGTGGACGGTTACTTTTTTCTTTTGGCCCAGTTGAACACTTATGCGCGTAGCCGTGTCTGCAAGCCCCAATTTATTGCAAACATCTTTCCTTATCATTGGCGTCATTCGGGCAAGTTGTGTGGGCAATGCTTTAATGTCGCAACCATAAACTTCTTGCAACATTTTGCATAACTGGCTTTTGTCCATTAACACCTCCCAAAGTGATATGCGTCAGTATACCACATATAGAAAAGGTTGCAAGTGTTTTTAATAAAAAAAATTTTGAAACCACAAGATATTGTGCCTTAAATCGTTTGGTAAACCAAGAAACTTGTGCTAATAATGGATACGTGAAAACATACACCTATCCCATTGTGTTCATTTTGAACGAAGAAACTCGGATGTACAACGGGTATATTCCCGACTTGGCAATTTTTGCCGAGGGCGCAACATTGGAAGAAGTTATTCAAGAGGCGCAAGCATTGCTTACAAAGTTTTTTACCCTTGTGGTAAAGTATAATACCGAGGTTCCTACGCCTACTTCGTTAGAGGCGACGTACGAAAAATGGAAAGGATACAAGGTCATGTATGTGACGGCGAATATAAAGTAACCACCCCGTTTTATGCCATTGTTTGCGCGACGCGTACGCCTACGCCCATGGTGCTGTTTACGCTTACGTTTTTAAAGTAGACCCCTTTGGATGCGGCGGGCTTTGCCTTGATTAATGCGGCAAGCAACGTGTTGTAATTTTCAACAAGTTTGTCAACCCCGAATGAAACCTTGCCCAAAATGCAGTGCACATTGTTGAACTTGTCAAGACGGTATTCGACCTTGCCGCCCTTTGCATCGTTTACCGCTTTTGTAACGTCGGCCGTAACCGTTCCCGATTTCGGGTTAGGCATAAGGCCTTTGGGGCCAAGGATTTTCGCAACGCGCCCCACCATGCCCATCATGTCCGGAGTAGTAATACAAACATCAAAATCAAGCCAGTTATTGGCGGTGATTTTTGTGATGATGTCCTCTGCCCCGATGTGGTCGGCGCCTGCTTTTTTGGCTTCTTCCGCTTTTTCGCCTTTTGCGATGACAAGGACGCGCAACGTTTTACCGGTACCGTTTGGTAATACCACCGTTCCGCGGACTTGTTGGTCTGCCTGGCGGCCGTCTACACCAAGACGCAGATGGATTTCCACCGTTTCGTCAAACTTGGCGTAGGCGTTTTCCACAACCAGCTTCATTGCTTCCGCCACAGAGTAACTTTTTTGCGAATCAATATTTTTTTGTGCGTTTAAGTATTTCTTTCCCATATTACACCTCAATCCACTACCACAACGCCCATGCTTCGGGCGCTGCCTTCGACCATGCTCATTGCCGATTCGATTGATGCGGCGTTAAGGTCAACCATTTTTTGTTCCGCGATTTTGCGGATTTGTTCGCGCGTGATTTTACCGCACTTGTCGGTGTTTGGCTTTGCAGAGCCTTTTGGGATACCGATTTCTTTCCTGATTAAAACCGCCGCGGGCGGGGTTTTCAATTCAAAGTCAAAGGTACGGTCCCCGTAAATCGTGACGACAACGGGAATGGTAAGCCCTGCGTCTTTTTCGGTCCTTTCATTGAATTGCTTGACGAACATGCCAAGGTTAATACCGTGAGGGCCGAGAGATGAGCCGACCGGCGGCGCGGTTGTCGCCTTGCCGGCCTGGAGTTGCAGTTTTACCTGCGCTTTAATTGGTTTTGACATATCAAGGGTTCCTTTATAAGTGGTACAGACGAGCATTGCATTTAAAAGATTTTGCAGCACTCTCCCACGTTTGGTAGCGGATATTAACATATTATTATTGGAAAGTCAAGGGGGTAACTTTACCACCCCGCCTCGCTAGTCGGCTTGTTGCCGACAACTCGCGAGGCACCCCTAGTCGGCTCCGCCGACCACGAGCATACAGGAGGGGAACTTTTTTTCAACTGCGCAGGCGTCGAACCTCTTTCTTTGCGTCATTTCCCTTTTGCCAACAATAACCTATTATCAACTTCGACAAGCACCCTCAATTGTTGTCTTGCCATTTCGCTTAACTTTTCCATTCGTTTGGGTTGCGGTATTTTTTCGCCTATTAGAACCGAATTATAACTTTGTAAGTATGAAAGAATATTTAATTGGTGTAAGTTTGCGAAATCCCGCATATTTACTTTGCTGTGGTCTTTGGTTGGGTTTTGGTCTCGCCATTCTTTTGCAGTTTTGCCAAACAAAATGACATTCAATAAATCGGCTTCATCCGTATAGGCGTACAGTTTTTGTTTCTCTGTCAAAGTGGGAACGATTATATGCTCTGCAATCGCACTTGTTTGCAAGTGATAATTGACTTTTGCCAATTCTCTTTGCGCTGTCCACAATAATTGTTTTTGCTCTTTTTCTTTAAGTCGTTGGAACTCCGCAATAAAATAGACCTTGAATTCGGCACTTATCCATAATGCAAATTCAAATGCTATGTCTTTATGGGCATAAGTTCCGCCATAGCGACCTTCTTTTGCAAATAGAGAAATAGCGCTTGTTCTTTCCACGAATTGTTTAGCGCCAATTTTGAAGCTATGCAAGCCTGCTTGATTTCTAATTACGGCGAATTCGCCGTAGTTAAAATCTGGATTATGCAATGTTTCCCATATTCCAATAAATTCCATCGTATTTCGATTTCTTAACCAATCTGAGATAAAGAACTCGCCGTCTTTGGCTTTGAGCATATCGGTCAACGAAATATAGTCATTTTCATTGCGGTGCTTGATTTCAACATCAACACCTTGAATTGTCATTTTGTTTTTCGCCATACTTGATTTTATCACACAACACACAATCATCAAATGAAATTGTTGCCCGGTGTAATTAATTGTGATATATCAATTGTATGGAAATAAAACTTACTTTACCCGTTGATGCAAGCAATCTGCGCGATGAGGTAACCCGCGCGCACAACATTTTGCATGACCGCAAGGGCGGAGCGCACAAAAACTGGGTTGGTTGGATGGACTTGCCGTCACAGGCGGCGGAACTTGTGGCCGATGTAAAGGCCGCCGCGCATTGGGTGCGGAAAAACTGTGACGCGTTGCTCGTCCTTGGCACGGGCGGGAGTTTCTTTGGCGCGGCCGCGGTGATTGACCTTTTGCGCGGGGTGGATAATAATTTGTGGAACACGCCGCAAGTATTCTTTTTCGGGCATGCCCTTGACGCCCAGGAAATGGCGAATGCGGTGAAATTGGTGGAAACCAAAAGCGTTGCCATAAATATCATATCCAAAAGCGGGACGACACTTGAACCCGCGATGGCGTTTGAAGCACTTTTCAAGGCGATGAGTAAAAAGTATCCAGCGGCCCAGTTGCAAAAGCGAATTATTTGTACCACCGATAAAGAAAAGGGGACGCTTAAGCAATTTGCAAATAAGCATAACCTTAAGACATTCGTTGTGCCCGATGATGTCGGCGGACGATACAGCGTGCTTTCGCCTGTTGGATTGTTTCCCATTGCGGTGGCGGGCGTTGATGTTACGATGTTACTTGAGGGGGCGGGCATTGCCGCAAAAAAGTATGGCGTGTCCGACGTTACAAAAAATGATTGTTACAGGTACGCCGCCGCGCGGCTTGCGCTTGCCCGGAAAAAGTATGCGCTTGACCTGTTTTGCCTTACCAACCCCAATGCCACAAAGTTCGGCAATTGGTTGTGCCAACTTTTTGCGGAAAGCGAAGGCAAGGGCGGTCACGGAGTTTTCCCAAGTGTCGCCGTTTACCCCCGCGACCTTCATTCGATTGGGCAGTTTATTCAAGATGGGTCGAAAATACTTTTTGAAACATTTATACATTTTTCGCTTGAGGATAATACACGTTTTAATGCCGTCAATAACATTGTTTACGAGGCCGCAAAAAAAGCGCACACCGTGGGCAAGACGCCAATTATAAGCATCGAAACAAAAAAACTTGACGAGCAAAGCGTTGGGTACTTGATTTACTTTTTTGAACTTGCATGTGCGATGTATTGCGTTATGCTTGGGGTTGACCCGTTTAATCAACCCGGCGTGGAGGAGTATAAAAAGCATACCTTGGAGGCATTAGCGAAGTTATGAGTATCAATAAAATTGTTTTTGATTTTGGCGGGGTTCTTTGCGATTTCAGGTTCAAAGAACATTTATTAAACGCCGGTTACAGTAACGAAGAAGTGGAATATCTTAACAAGAATGTTTTTAACGGTCCCGAAATTGAAATCGCCGAAGGCACCGGCAAAATCACAAGAGATGAAGTATTCCAAATCTTGTATAAAAAGTTTCCGGAAAAAGCCGGTGTATTGAAATTTATCCAGTCCTCTGACCTTAGACATATTCTTCCCTTGCGTCCCAATGTAATTGAATACACAAAGGAATTGCGAAAACAGGGTTTCAAGGTTTATGGACTTTCCAACCTTTCAAAAGCGGCACATGATACCTTCAAACAACAATACGCCGGATTTGACGATTTGTTTGATGGTCTTACCGCGTCTTATCTTGTAGGCGCGATTAAACCGCACTCTCACGCGGACCCGGACAAAGCAGGTGATACCACAATTTATAAACGGTTTTTTAAAGATAACAATATTGTCCCTTCGACGGCATTGTTTATCGATGATAAAGAATGCAATATCAAAATGAGCCAAGCATTGGGCATGGCGGGCATTCAATGGACAGATACGGATACCCTTGAAACGATAAAAGCAAAAGTAACACAGGCGATAAGCCGAAGCAAACTTGACACCAAAGGTGTTTAACCCCCTAGACAGTTGGCTCTCGTTTTTCCTTTACCGCGCGGTATTTGCTTTTGCGCACAAGTTTGCTGTTAACAAGTTTTTCCCCGTTCCATGCCTCTATATATGTAAGTGCCGCGCGGGCGGGGTCGATTTCGCCTTCGCGTAGTTCTTCTTCCGTCACCACGGTGCGGGGTTGGTACTTTACGTTTGTTTTGTTTCCATATATACGCACCCAGCACGCGCCTGGGCCTTCGCCTGCCGGTTGGGCACCTGCTTCTATATATACTGTGCCGCCCGTTTCGTTGGTGAACCGCAAGTCCGCGGCACTGGACACCATTGCGTCCCGTCCGATGGGAACATACCCAACCGCCAACGAGTGATTATATGACTTGTCAATCCGGAGACCCGCAAGTAATACCGCGTTGAACAGCGTGGTGCTTACTTGGCATACTCCGCCGCCGACACCGGGTACGAATTCGCCGTCCAGGATTATTTTGGCCTCTTGATAGCCGCGGTCCACACAGCGGCGACCCACAATTTTATTGAACGAGACCGTTTCGCCGTTTGGGATTACCAACCCGTTTAAACTTTGGCATGCGAGGCCAATGTTGTGTTCGCGTGGGTCGTTGTCCTCGAAATAAGTAGTGTACCCGCCCCGCAACGTGATTCGGGACAAAAGGTCATCGGGGTCACATGGTTGGGTTTGACGCACCCGGGCCGCTATGCTGCGGTATTCGCCGCTTTTAAGGGCTGCCAAAATGTCACGGCTTAATTGTGCCTCGTCAAGGTCGCGGCCGCTTCGCCGGTTGACCACCCGAAAACGTTTGTCCGGTTCCGCGTGGGGGTTAAACGTAATATGCCCGTCGTATGGTTTGACCTCGACGTCATTTTGGAGTTTTTTTATTATGCTCCATATTTCGGGGAAGTCTTTTTTAACCGAAGTTGCTTTTTGTGCGCGTTCATAAAGCGAGCGGCCGTCACGGAACTTTTTTTGACTTTCGTAAAAGTACCAATTTCCGCGAAGGTATTCGTCCGTTACGTCGATTCGTTTGTCTTCCGCGTAGATAGTGAAGTATATTGCAGGCCGGTCATACGCCGGAGGGGGTTTCGCCGCCGCAAGAAAAAAATTCGCACACAGTACGCTGGTGAGCATTAAAACCAGACTGGATTTTCGCACAACTTAGTGTTTGCACATTTGCAGAGAAGTATTTGCGGTATATCGTCAAAAGTGCGCGCCCCACCATTACTCCCGCCGCACCGGTTACCTTCAAGCACCTACGCGCATCGTCCAAAGTGCGGATGTCACCGTTTGCAATCACCGGGATATTTACCGCGCGCACCACCTGTGCAATGGCATCCCAGTCCGCCGTTCCGGAATAGCCTTGTTTAGCATAGCGCCCGTGGACAATTATTCGCGATGCCCCCGCGTCCGCGCATATTTTTGCAATTTGCATAACATTGTCAAGGCGCATCTTTACACTTACCGGTACGGGCGACACGCGGACACAAGTTTCAATGATTTCGCGTGCAAGGTCGGGGTTGTTCATAAGTGCCGCGCCTTCGCCGTTTTTTATGATTTTGCCCGCGGGACAACCCATATTGATGTTGACCTCGTTGAAACCATTTTCGAAATATCCGTTTTTGCGCAAAAAGTTAATTGCGTATTCAAAGTGTTTTGGGTCTTTTCCGAATAACTGGATAACTGTTTTTACATCGTTGACGCGGTCAAACTCCAGCAGTTTTCGCGTTTTTTCAACCGATTTCTTTTGTCCGTGATACAGGGCGGCGGCGCTTACCATTTCTGTCCATACTACCGATGCCCCAAGGTTTATAAGCACACGCCGAAACGCCCGGTCGGTGTACCCTGCCAGCGGCGCACATTCTATACACATGGACATGTGTCATATTAACACATTCGGTCAATAATTACATCGTGAAGTTGTGCATATTCATTGCGTTGTGCGGGTGCCTTGTCTTTTACAGCATTGCCGCCCCTGTTGACCCGGCTTTGGAAAATCTTGGAGCCGGCGAATACCACATATATTCCACCGAAAATGTATCAAGCGAACTTGTAACAAAAACAACCGACCTCGGTTTCTCCTATATATACCATTGCGAAAGCAGCGATGCCGCCCAACTGCGCTCGTTATTTACACACATCGACGGTGAGAGCATTGTATTAGAGAACAAGTCCGCTGCCCAAGTATTACGTACCCTTAGGTATAAAGAAATTTCCCGCACAGATGATATTGTCTATGCGTACTCTCCCCGCGGGAGGACTTTTATTAATGCGGGTAATAAACGGGTCAATCTTCAAATTGCCAAAAGCAACAATACCTTAGTGGTCGGTTGGCCGGTTATTTTGGGAAGTTACTAGCATTGTGTCTTCGTAATCTTTTGACGTTGCAAATGCGTGGTGTTCGCGCCGGAAAATGTCAAGGATTCCGCTTCGGGCGAAACTGTATTCCCGGCCGTTGCCAAATATTATATGGTCCAACAGATTAATACCAAGCGGCGTCAACCCGTTTAAAAGCGTCCGCGTCATTTGCATATCCGCATCGCTTGGATCAACTTTTCCGTCCATATGGTTGTGCGCACAGACGACACTTGCCGTGTGTACGCGGAAAATTACTTCCACAATTTCACGCAAATTTATATCCACACGGTCAAGGCTTCCGCGGATAATTTGCTGTAACATTACCGCGCCGCTTTTATCAAGGCACAGCACCACAAAATGTTCGGTAGGATACGTTTTCATTACTTCGCGCAAATATTCGCATGCCGCCATAGGGGTTTCAATTCGTTTTTCCTTTTTCTCGGCGGCCATATAATACGTCACAAACTGTTTCAAAAAATGCAGGAAACACGCCGCCTGGTCACCTACCCCGTCCACCTTTTTCAACTTGTCGGGATGGGCGTTGACAACGCCTTCCAGACTGCCGAACATTGCAATCAGCCTGTGCGCCGTCGGATTGGTGTCGATGCGCGGAATGGCGATACCAAGCGCATATTCGACAACCTCGGTTTCATTTAGGGTATGAAGTCCATAGTTGGTAAATCTTTTGCGCAGTTTTTCGCGGCGTCCGCGGTGTATTTGTTCGTCCGTTTTGGGGTCGTGTACTTTTGCCATTTCAGGTTATTTCCCTTGCGAGAATATTTTCGCGCCGTCACGGCCGTAACCAAGTTCCCGCAAAGCGTATTCTTCGATAAATTTTTGTGTTTGGTAATAATCAATATTTCTTTGCGTGTCTTCAAGCTGCTTTTGTAACTCGGCTTGACTTGCGATTAACTTTTTTTCCATTGCGCGTTGGTTGGCCCTTATCGAAAGTTGCACCGTCAATGCCACCAGCAGGCAAAAAAATACCGCCATGGAACTTGCCACGATTAATTGGATGCGTTTTTTAAGATGCCTCTCGCGTTCAGTCATTGCCCCTCCGCATCACATAATAACATATTTCGCACCGCATAGCAAATATTATTAGTCATGTCCATTATCCTTGCAATATTTTTGGGACTTGTCCAAGGGTTGACCGAATTTTTGCCCGTTTCATCAAGCGGTCACCTTATCTTGTTCCAGCACCTTTTTAAAATGCCGGGTGATATGCTTTTGTTTAATATAATTTTACACCTTGCAACCCTTTGCGCCGTTATTTTGGTATTTCATAAAAAAATATGGCAGCTTGTACGCCACCCGTTTAACAAGACAAATCTGTATCTTGTTGTTTCAACCGCCGTAACATGCGCTTTTGTTTTGCTTTTCAAAGACTTTATCGACCGGACGTTTACCCATAAGATTTTGCCTGTTACTTTTATGCTGACGGCGCTCGTGCTTTATGCCGTCACGATTATCAAGCCCAAAGACAAACCGGTTACAGGTGTAACCGCAATTGCGGTGGGGTTGATGCAAGGAATTGCGGTAATCCCCGGTCTAAGCCGCAGCGGGATGACAATTTCAACAATGCTTGCGACAGGAACAAAGCGTCAAACGGCGGCGGAGTTTTCTTTCCTTATGTCCATTCCGATTATTATTGCGTCATTTTTATATGAAATGCTTGAAAGCGGCGGCAAGTTGCACGCGGAAATATTGCCCACGGCAGTGGCGTTTGTTGTTGCTCTTGCAAGCGGCATATTCGCCATAAAGTTTATGTTACATATTATCCAGCGTGTTAATTTCCGGTGGTTTTCTCTTTATCTTGTTGGAATTGCGATTGCGTGCTTAATTTTGTTTTAATGTGCTTCATAAGGGCAACCATGCTTGCGCGTGATTCTTGTTCCATTTCAAGATTATTTTTTATAAGGAACTCGTTAATAAACTGGCGGGTGATTTCGTCAAAATCCACCCCGCACGAATACGCAAGTATTTGGGCACAGAAAAAAGCAAGTCCAAGGTTTTCGACAACAGTTTCCTTGCGGTCTTCGTTATAGGCATGTTTTTTGAAATTGACGTCACTGACAACCCGGTTTATTGCCCCCGCGGCCTCGGACAGGCCCTGTCCCGCGTATGCAAGCGCATTCCTTAAAGTCAGTTTCTCGTCTTCAAGAAAGTTTTTCACAAGATTATAAAGGTCTATCATTTTTTTTCTCCTTTGTACTCTAATCCAAATGTAAAGGGCGCGTATTTTTCTTTTCCGGGAAGCGCCTCCCGAGCCATTTTTTCATCGAATTTCTTGCGGTTGAACGGAACACTTATCCGGTATATATCAAAGTGCCTCTCGACTCCGTCGTGCACCTCGAAAAAGGTATAAAATGTCTTGTCGCCCTTGACACAGCCGCTTGCGCCAAGACAAACGTAACTTTTTCCCGTTTCGTCAATAATAATCTTGCGCTTGTGAATATGCCCGAAAAACACCACGTCGCATTTATGCTCGCCAAAAAGTTTATTTAACCGTGATTCGGTAAATTCTTCGTAATCATCGCGCACAACCCCGTTACCGTCGTGCGCATAATGCGTGAACAGAATATTTACACCTTTGTAGTTTATCTTAAGCGTCGTCGGCATATCATTTTTAATGAATTTAAAATCCTCGCTGTCAAGTTGTCCAAAGATATATTTCATGTGTGCGGCACTTGCATAAGTTATTGTTTTTACCGCTTGGTCATAGCGCACCATGCGCTGTTCGTGGTTTCCGACAACGCATCTGACGTCATGTTTTTTTAAAAACTTTAAACATGCGGAAGAATCCGGCCCGAATGTTATCGCGTCGCCGACAAAAAAGATGTGTTTAATTTTTTTGTTCTTTTGGGCGTGCTTGACAACTGCTTCAAGAGCCTCTAGGTTCCCATGGATGTCCGAAAAAACTGCAATCCCCATATATTAAGTTATTGAATCCTCCGTGTATGTCTGGTATTGTACACCACTTTGCAGCGTTTGTACATTGTTTTCTTTGCGCCTTGCTGTTGCCCGGAATACAAGATACGCACCCGCCATGAATACCGCCGTTGCACCTACGCCAAGCACATACCAAATTGCGGGATTTGCCCTGCGGTCATAAACGGTAATGTATTCCAACGCGCCTTCCCCCAAACCTTTGAAATAGTAATCATAACTGTCGAAATTGTCGACCTTTTTGTATGCTCCGGGCACATTGGTGCGCCGAACCGCGGAACGAAGCATGTAAAAGTATTCCGTCTGATTGGTGGGTGCAAGCGTAAAGCATTTTACCACTTCGTTATTGATTTCAATTACACGGTCAAAAGAATTGCTCTCCAACACTTTCCACGGGTTTTCGTGCTTGTGGGTGGTTTCCCGCAAGAACGCGGTTTCCCGGTATTTCCAATCAACTTTGCCGATGTCCGCATCAAGGCCGTGAAAGGCGCGGAACGTTGCATAGTCCTGATACCGCATTAGTAACTGTAAACTTGTGCCGTCACGCTTTGGTTCGTACTCGATTTTATGTGTGCCTACTTTGACTTTAAGCGCTTCCATTAAACTGTCCATTGCGCCCGCTGCCACCGTTTCCGAATTAAGTTCGTATTTTGTGATAAGCCAAAGCGACCACCAGGGCTCGCGTTCTTCGGCTTTTATTTGGGGGGAACATCCCACGAACATTGCCGCGACCAAGATGACCAGAACCAAAGATGCGAATTTCTTCACTATTTAAAGTATATCACGTGCAAAGATAATATATCAATATCTTCCGAAATTCGTTTGACATTAATATGTGTTCACTATATTATGAAATTGCACAATCAAGGGGGATTACGTATGGGAATTTTACAACACTGGTATCGTCTGCTGTATATCATTTTTTGCCTTGCGGGCATTGCGGTATACATCGTCATTTTCGCGCTTAAGCCAGCCGGAACATCAATACCGTTTACAATGATTTGCTTCTTTATGGCACCGCTTGCATTCTTTGTGGGTACCATCGTTTACAACGCCTTGAAAATGTCGCCCAAAACCGACAGCATGTCCAACTATTTTTTACTTGGCACCGGTGCCGCTGCGACAATATTGTTCTGTATCGGCGCGGACGCGGTTTATAAAGCACACGGCCTTGTAGATATCGTTAAACGCGCGGGCACGGTAATTGTAAACGACGGTGCCGGGAACTATGGCCCCGATATCATGGGAGATTGGTATGCGCTGGCACTTGTGTCATTTGCATTTGTCGGCCAGTTAATAGTATTCGGACTTATGCCTCTTGTAAAAGGTATAAGCAAAACACTTGGCGCCACGCCCGAACCAATAAAGCAAAAAAAGATTGCCGAACCACCACCTCCGCCGCCGCCACCTGCGCCCGAAGTTAAAACCCGCAAACCACGCGCACCGCGCACGCCAAAAGTTACAGAATAAAAGAGCAAACACAAACCCGCCACACGGCGGGTTTTTTGGGGGTTGCATTTTCGCGGTTAAAGTGCTATGCTTCTGCATGAAACTTACAACAATACAAACTTCTAACTTGGACAAGAGCATGAGAATTTATGCCCCCGATTTGCGAATATCCTTTGCCGGGGCCAACACAGTAGTTGGCAGCCACAGGCTTGCGCTTGTTGACTTTGAAAGAACCTATCAACATCATTTTCCCAATAACGAGGGATATGTGGACGCCAGCAGAGCCGTGTTGTTTGAGACCCAAGAAAACATACATACGGCCGAGTACCACCATGGGCGCCTTTTGCACCCGTATCCGCAACCACGCCAATTTGTTCGCGTCGATGGTATAAATACGTATGAATTGCCCAGCTGTTATGAACACTATGTTTATGGAAGCAGAAACTCTGCCGATATACTTTGGCAACCCGAGTTTCAACAATTCGTGGATGGAAACCCAAATGCCACCTTGCAGCCCAAATCAAATGTTTATGGCGCCGGAAATGTTCGCATGGACTCATTTGCCGAAACCGTCGAAGATATTTGGCACAAATTGGAAACCAATGATGCTTGGCCTTGGCAACCGCACGAGAGCCTTCGTCGCATTGTACACGCAAGTGAAAAACGCAGAAATGTCCAACTTGGCGAGGTGCTTCACGCGGTGGTTGAACTTGAATTTCTTAATAAAGAAGGAGTCCGCAGTATCATCGGCTGTTCCGACCGCGCACACCTTAAAAGCCACGAATCCCAAGCCGCACAAACACGCGAAGGATATGCCCCTTTATTCGGAAAATAATTATCGTTTCCCTTTGATTCTTATAAGTACATACAAGATATCCCATATTAATTCCAGGATAGCCATGATAAAGTCCGCGATGTATTTTTTAACATACGTGGCATACATTGCCTCGACGGAACGCAAATGGTCGCCGGTAAGCAAATTGTTTTTCTTGATATTCTCGAATGCCAGTTGGCCTGCACGGCGTTCCGTCGGAATTATAAGATATAAACAGTAAAACGCAATAATCGTCCACACAATAGCAATAATTACAAATACAAGCGTGATGTAACCGAACATACTGGGATTTGCGCCAAAGACAAGATAGTCTATTAAAACACCGATAACGGTAATCGGCAAAAACAAGTTCGGCGCCATACGCGTCCAAAGTTCCCACTTTGCGCGGAACATCATGCGTTTCTCGCCTTGTTTATGTTGCATAACAAGACCCACCTTTTGCGTTGCAAGTGCAATCGCGGTAACGGTGTCTTTGTTGATTATATTTCCGTACAAAAGAATCTTTTTGCGGCGGGGGCTGTATCTGTTACCCCATTTGCTGAAAAATATAAGCCAGAAGTAACTTGCACGCTCTACCCTTATATCGGTGTACCCCAGATTGCGAAGCATTTCTTCTGCCACGGTTTTGGCGGTCTTGCCGCCGCCTATGCGTTTGCGGTTGTTTGCCTGGTAACGAAAGAAAATGGATAACTGCAAAAATCCGCCCCAAATTGCGACAATGAAAATCAAAATCGCAACAATGATGATAACTATATTAAGCGCCATACCCAGACCATCAATTAACATATATTCCCCCTTTGCAAGTTATTGACCAACCTGCGAACTATACTAATACTTTCGGCCGTATTGAGCAAGGTATTTTTCTGCTTCTGCGCAAATACGCGCCATGTACTGGACACACAGCACCGGGAACTTGCCCATTGCCGTTTCACCGCTTAGCCATACATATTGCGCCCCATCCCATACCGAGTTTGCAATGTCGGTGGTTTCCGCCCGTGTGGGACGCGGTTTTTCAATCATGCTTTCAAGCATCTCGGTTGCGTTAATAGAAATCTTGCCCGCTTTGCGAGTTTTTTCAATAAGCATTTTTTGCAGCGGGGGAACCTGTTCAACCGGATATTCTACCCCAAGGTCACCGCGCGCAACAACGATACCGTCAATTACCTTTAAAATTTCGTCGATGTTTTCGATACCGCATACACTTTCCACTTTACCCATAATCGGATAGCTTTTCCCATGTTTCGCAAGTAACGCCCGCACGTCCCGGACGTCTTGGGCACTGCCGACAAAACTTATTGCCACCCAATCGGGGTCGACTTCACACGCGGCCTCGAAATCAATTCTGTCCGCATCGGAAATAAAAGGTAATTGCAAATCGCAACCCGGTACGAATAAACTTTTGCGGTCGGACAATACCCCGCAATTCAACACGCGCGCGGTAACGGTATCGTTGGTCTTGCTTTCAACCACCATCTTTATCATACCGTCGTTAAGAAGCAATTCCTGGCCTTTGCCTACTACCTCGGCAAAGCGCGCATAGTTCACAGATACCCCTTTGATGTCACCCGCAACGGGATTGACGTGGAATGTGAACATTTGCCCTTCCTTAAGGTCAACAAAACCGTTTTTGCCCGTCTTTTCAAAAGCATCGCCAAAGCGTCCGATACGGATTTCCGGGCCTTTTGTATCCCACATGATTTTAAGGTCGGGTACATCCATCTCTTTCCGAAGGCGCTTTAAAATGGCAACAGTTTTTCTGCGCTGGTCATTTGTTCCGTGACTGCAATTAAGGCGCGCGACGCGCATTCCCGCCTTGATAAGTTCCCGCATCTTATCTTCCGTGTCACACGCCGGGCCGATTGTGCAAAGTATCTTTGTGTTCATGCAGCATCGTACAAAATAAAATATACTTTGTCAACGGAAATTTGATATACTATTATATGTACTTATATAATACCCTTTCCCGCAAAAAAGAGCCTTTTGTCCCGCTTGACGGCCGGGCGGCGCGCGTTTACTCGTGCGGCCCCACCGTTTACAACACCGCCACTATTGGCAACCTGCGGGCATATATTTTTACCGATGTACTTAAAAAAACTCTTGAGCATGCGGGCTTTCAAGTACACGATGTTATGAACGTAACCGACGTCGGGCACCTTGTAACCGATGCAGATGACGGCGAGGACAAGGTTGAAAAGGCCGCGCGTGCGGGTAACACCACTCCGCAAGCCATTGCCCAAAAATATACCCGCCAATTTTTTGCCGATTGCGAAAAACTTAATATCCGCCGCCCCAAGATTGTCGCACCCGCAACGGAATATATCACCGAAATGATGAACCACATCACCGCACTTGACAAAAAAGGTTATACATATATCACGACCGACGGCGTATATTTCGACAGTTCAAAGTTTCCCGGGTATAACAAACTGAACAAAATGCCCCTTGAAAAAAATAAGGCAGGCGCACGCGTTGACCTTGGTGAAAAACGCGGACCCCACGATTTTGCGCTTTGGAAGTTCGTGGGCGATACAACATTGCAAAAGTGGCAATTTCTTGACCGATGGGGTTGTCCGGGCTGGCACATCGAATGCAGTGCAATTGCGCGCAAACATCTTGGCGATACCTTTGACATTCACACCGGCGGAATTGACCATATTCCCATCCATCACACAAACGAAATCGCCCAAACAGAAAGTTTAACAGGCAAACCGATGAGCCGGTTTTGGCTTCATAACGAGTTTATAACAATTGATAACGGGAAGATGAGTAAATCGCTTGGTAATGCGTATACACTTGCCGACCTTGAGTCCCGTGGATTTGCGCCGCTTGCTTACCGTTATTTTTGCCTGCTTGCAAGTTATCGTACAATATTAAACTTTACCTGGGAAGGCCTTGTTTCCTCGCAAAACGCGTACAACAATCTTGTTGCCGCACTTGCAAAGCATTACGCCGCCGCCGCCACCACCACCGATACCAGTGCGGCACAACAAGTCTGCACCGCCGCCCTGCTTGATGACATGAATACGCCAAAGGTCATCGCGCAAATCTGGGAAATAATAAAACAGCCCGCCTCGCGCCAGATTTATCGTTTCGTTATTGCTCTTGACGCGGTTTTGTCCCTTGACCTTGAAAAAGCCGTGAAACAATATCTTGCCACACAGAATACCACCCATAATATCCCCGCCAGTATTACCGCCATTGCAGAACAGCGATTGACCGCCAAGAAAAACAAAGACTTTGCCTTTGCGGACAAGTTACGCGCGCAAATCACCGAACAAGGTTACGAAATCACCGACACCAAAGAGGGCTTTACCCTGGCCCCCTTGAAATAACTCACAGGATTGTCTTATTTCTTTTGCTCTTGCTCTTTTCTCTTGTGCTCTTCTTGCACATATTTGTGACCGTATATAATCCCGGTGACGGCGATTGCGGCTATCATAGTACAAACCGATACTATTGCCGTACAAATTACCATTGCTATTCCAAAACTCATATTTCCTCCTTAGTTATTCCTGTCGTCTTGCGTGTCAATTTGACGTTGCAGGTCATCCATCGCGCGTTTCAAGCCGAATAACGCAGCCTTGACTTCGTTTTCGTCGAACTTGTTGCGGCCCGGGGTGCGCGGCACATTTACACTCTTCGCCGTGCGCTCGAAATCACCGCCACCGCTGTAGAACTCTGTATCCGCGCGTTGTGACTGATAGGAATCTTCTTGTTTCATCTCTATAAGTTTATTCTGTAATGTTTCATATTGTTTCTGAAGCGTCTCTTGCTCGCGGCGTAACTCCAATGTACTTCTTTGCGAGGATTGAACGCTTGTTTCTTGTCGTGTAACGTATTCCGTTGTCTGTACATCCTGCACCGTGGTGGTGTCACGCAAGGTGTCTACACGACGCTGTAAATCATCCATATGATGAACTGTTTCTTCCGCACTTGCAATAGCTTCACGGGTTTGGGCCGCATACGGTGCGTCATAAGTTTCCACAATTGTATCGGTTCTGCGCTCGGCCTGTAATCTTTGTTTTTCGATTTTCGCGCCCAGCTCACCGATTCTTTCGTTTCTTTTTTCCACTGCCATAACTTCTTTATTTGGGTGCGCGGGAGCAGAAACCTTTTTGTGCGGCGCGGTAACTGCCGCCCGCGGAATGGCAACAATTTTTGTGGTGGAAGTACGCGTCACCATCTTGGGCTTGGGAGCCGGTGATTTCGCAACAACCTTTTTTTGCGGAATGGTCGCCTTTTGCGGCGATACAACAACTTTTTGCGGGGCTTCTTTCACCTTTTCCGTCGGGACAGGCGCAGGTTCGCGGTATTCATGCTCTGCCTCCTTGACCTCTTTAACCTCTTTAACCGCAACAGGCTTTTCCGTCTTGGCGATTTTTTGAGGGGCATCCGCACCCAAGGTGCAGCAGTCACAGCAACAACAGCAACGCGCAATCACACCGAACAACACCTCCAGGACAATAACTGTCAACACAAATACAACTATCATTTCCGCGAACAATCCGATTTTCATCATCGCAAGCACAACAAATAAAACACTTGCAAGAATTACTATCCAGCGCCGCCATCCATTCATGGTACAACAACACTTTCCCTTTTGGCGCAAACACACAACCGCACAAACAACCATAATTATTTGGAAAATCAGAATTGCACCAAGTACGCTTGCCGCTATAATTGTCAATGTGTTGGTGCTTACAAGACCACCCAGCCAATCAAGACCTTTTGTAAATCCTTTATACATCTTGCCCCCTCCTTTGCTGTTCAAAAGCTTTCATTATATTACTTAATAAAAATGCGATTGTCAAGGGACCAACGCCACCGGGTACAGGTGTCACGACGGACGCTTTTTTTGAAATTGCCGCAAAATCAATATCGCCGCAAATTGTGCCGTCGTCAAGGCGGTTGACCCCCACATCGATTACCACTGCCCCTTTTTTAATCATATCTGCACCAAGCAGTCCCGGAACCCCCGCCGCCGCTATAACTATGTCGGCGTTTTTGGTATGCTTGGCCAAATCCTTGGTTTTGCTGTGGCAAAGTGTCACGGTGGCGTCCATGGTGCTTAATAAAAGTGCCACCGGCTTGCCTACGATGTTACTGCGCCCCACAACACAGACATCCGCGCCGGCTATGGTAACATTTTGTGATTTCAATATGTGCACAATCCCGAGAGCCGTACACGGCGCAAGTGCCCCGCCCTGTCCTGATGCCAATTTTCCAAAGTTCTCTGCCGTCAATCCGTCAACATCCTTTTCGGGCGCCATATAGGAAATGGCTTGCTTCTCGTCCAGCCCATGCGGCAGAGGCAATTGCAACAATATCGCATGTACCTTATTATCACGGGAAAGGTCATCCATTGTTTTGTTTAATTGCTTTTGAGTGGTGCCGGCCGGCAATTTGATTGTTCGCATATTTATGCCCGCACCGCTGCAGGCCTTTTGCTTTTTGTTTATGTAAAGAACACTGGACGGATTATCACCCACCAAAACGGCGCAGAAATTAACTCCGGCGCCGCTGTGTTTCAAGTTACTTGTTATTTCATTTGCAAGTGCCTTTCCGTCAACTATCATGCAAATCCTTTAAACATGGCCTTAATCCTGGCCGCTTCAGCTGGAGTATATCCCTCTGCAAGTGCTTGGTCAAAGTCTGCCTCGTCAATTCCAAGACCGGTTACGTCGATTCCAATTGGCTCTCCGCCTTTTGAGATGATGTCGCTGTTGAGGTCCGCAAGTTTCGATAATACTCCGTCACCACCACCCAACATTGCAAGCAGGTCATCCGCATCCTCCGGATTCATTTCCGAATCTTCGTTGAACAACTTGACAAGCGTTTCCGCGGTGTCGCCAAGTATTCCAAGAAAGTCGCCGATATAAGCATCATCCACGTTAAACTGGATGCCTATATCAAAAAGCATATCGTTTATAAGGTCAAGTGCAATGTCGGCCAACAGTTCGCTGTCGCCAATACTCTTAAGAAGTTTTTTAAGGTCCTCCGCCGTCAGGTCGTTAAGGTCACCCATTCCGATGATAAATATCGCCATGCTCTTGATTGTTTCAAGTTCTTTGACCCAATCGATAGGAGCATCGGTTTCAAGTTTTGCTTTTATCTTGCCGAATATCGCGTCAGTATTGAATCCGTCGGAATCACTGAAATCATCATTATTTTCAAGGTCTCCGATATATTTTACTATAAGCGCGCGGGTGAATGTACCAATCCCTTTGCTGTTAGTAAGAGTATTAAGCACACCTCCCAGCGAAACCACATCCATTGCTTCAATTCGCTCTTCCAACTTACCCTCGCCGTTGACCATTGTTGTTATGCATGATGCCGACCGGACAAGGTCAACAAGTAATTGGCCTGCGTCCTTGCTTACTTGGTTCCATTTGGCATCTGTCATTGCATCTGCCACAAACACAACATCTTTTGGGTTTTCCATCTTGAGCGCATCTGCAACAGGGACACGGTACAGGGCGCTTAGGTCTTCACCACCAAACAATGCACGCACAAGATTAAGGTCAAAGAATGCTTTCGTTAACTTGTTTGCATTGGCGTTTTTCTTGTCTGTTCCTTCAAGCTTAACCGCAAACGCTTCTGCCGCAGCCGAAGCCTTTTGGGCATCTTTTTCGTTTATAATTCCCTTTATATCATAAAAGAAACCGGCATTGGCGTCACCCTTGGCAAAAAACAGTCTTGCAATTTCTATGCTGTTTTTAAGGTCGTCGCGAAGTTTTGTGGCTTTCGTAAATGTTCGGATTACCTCGTAAACCGCAGGCTTGAACTCGTCATCTTTTTCGGAATAATCACCCAATCCATTAATTGAACTGTCAAGCGTTCCGTCATCTTCGAACACGTCTACAAGCAGCTCGGAGTATCCAAATACCAGGTGCACAAACTTAATGTCAAAAATATTGTCCACCATTTTTTGCAGCGCCTTGTAATCACTGCTTTTCAAGTTTTCAACCTTGTCAATCATTTCACCTTCGCGGTCAAGCTCCACCAAAATGGCGGCAGCATCCTTTGCGACGTGCGTAAACTTGATAAAGTCATTTCGCAAGTTTACCGACTTTACGCCGGTTGTTTTGACACCGACAGTTTTTTTGTCCATCCGAACCGTGCTTAGATACGACATGCCCCAGCCGCCAACTCCTTGAATACCGGTATATTTTGTAATCTTGCCCATCGCGCTTCCCTGTACTTGGGTATTAATGTCAGTGGTTATATTGAAAACCAAAACAACAGCCTCGGTAATATTCGAATCTGATTCTTTCTCTTTGGTTTCATCGGCAAGTTTCTCGAGGTTCTTTGCATCAAACGATGCGAATGTCGGAGTATACCGCGCAGCCTTGTCAAGCGTTTGCATCGTCCCCAGCACAGGTATCATAAAGAATGTAAAAAATACCAGGCCGGTGGCAAGCCCGACACCAAGTCCGATAAGACGATGCCTTTTCGTTGCAACAAATGTGCCATCGGTTTCGCTCTTTTTACTTTTGGGCGCAAATTTCCTTGCAAGGAAAAAATAGACAATCCAAGATATGATATTGAACGCAATGAACAAAGTATAAAACATTATAAAGTTAACGACAACAACGGCACAGGCTTTTGCAAATGAAACGATATCGGGAATCCGTTCTGCTATTGACGCGCCAAGACTACCCTTTGTAATTGCATCTTCGATAAAACTTCCCGCGCTTTGTCCCTTAAGGCCCGGAATAGTCATTCCAAGAGCCGCCTTTGAAAACGCCGGCGTCAGAAGAAGTGCCATAATCAACGCAACAACGACCGTGATTAAACGAATAGTCGAGCGTCTTCCGCCGCGGAGAACACCGAAACCCGCCCCCAAAGCAAGAAATAATAAAAAGATGCAAAGTATGCCAATCATCAGCCAACCGATTCCGTCTTTCAATCCAGCACTTAATGATGTCGCATTCAGCAATGAAAACATACCCCCACCTCCTCAGTAAGTGTATGCATAGCATATCATAATTACCAAATATTTTGCAATCATCTTGCCAATGTTTGCCCGTCATATTATAATGTTAACATGGATAAACGACGCGCACGCATTATTGCCATATCAAACTGGAAGGGAGGGGTTGGAAAGACCACCACCTGTGTTAACTTGTCCGCATATCTTGCCGAGGCCGGCTATCGCGTACTTATAATCGACCTTGACCCGCAAGGCAATGCAAGTATCGGCCTTAATATCGAGCCGCTTAAGCACAAGACAATCTACAGCGTTCTTTGCGAGGAATGTGACATAAGCGAAGTTATCCAGCTTACCCCCGCCAAGGGCCTTGAAATTGCCCCGGCAGATATTAATCTTGCCGGCGCCGAGGAAGAATTGTTACGGATTAACGGACGCGAGCGAATGCTTAAGACTGTTCTTGACAAAGTCCGCGGAAGTTACGACTTTATTTTTATCGACTGCCCTCCGTCACTTGGACTTCTTCCTATTAATGCCTTTACCGCGGCGGACGCCGTCATTATTCCGATTCAGTGCGAGTTTTATGCCCTTGAGGGTATCGCACAACTTATGCACGTTATTAAACTTGTAAAAAAGAAATTGAACCCCGACCTTGCCGTTGACGGCGTTGTGCTTACCATGGAGGGACGCGGAAACCTTACCGAACAAGTTGCCGCCGAACTTTTAAAGTATTTTGGAAAGATGGTTTTCAAAACACGCATTCCGCGCAACATCCGCCTTGCAGAGGCGCCAAGCCACGGCAAGCCCATTACCCTTTATGACCGCAAGTGCGCCGGCGCCCTTGCCTACCAGTCCCTTTCCAAAGAGTTTCTTGCCCGCCAGTCCACTTTAAGCAATCTATAACACAATAGATATAATCTATTGTATAATATGGACTTCTTTTGCTTGACAAAAATTGTTCCACGTGGAACAATCCGGATATGAGCACAAACAACAAAGGTCTTGGACGAGGGCTTGGCGCGCTTATGTCCATGTTCGACGAGGATATGGATGAAATCACGAGCAAGTCCCCTGCCGCAAAAACAGCAAACGCAGCAAAGGCTTCCCCGCCGTCCGCCGCCCCACAAGAGGTCGATATCAATCTTATCGACCGCAATCTTGCACAGCCACGCAAGGAGTTCAACGCAGACGAAATGCGGGAACTGCAGCAAAGCATTTCCACCCTGGGGGTTTTACAGCCCATTATCCTTAACAAGGTTGGCACCCGGTATATGGTCGTGGCCGGCGAGCGCCGCCTGCGAGCCGCCAAGGCCGCAGGGCTGAGAACCATTCCCGCCGTCGTGCGAGAGTTCACGCCGCGCCAGATTGCCGAGGTGGCTCTTGTAGAGAACCTCATGCGCAGTGACCTTAATGAAATCGAGGTCGCCCTTGGAATAAAGAAACTTATGGAAGATTATCTTATGACCCAAGAGCAAGTCTCTGCCGTTCTTGGGAAGAGCCGGCCAACCATCGCGAACAGCCTTCGCCTGCTTAACCTGCCGCGCGAAATACAGGAACTTCTTGAGCAGAAGAAAATAACCATGGGCCACGCCAAGCCCCTTTGCGCGCTGTCTGACAAGGCTTTGGCAATTTCTTTGGCACGCAAGTGCGCCGATGGACTTATGACCGTGCGCGAGCTTGAGGCCGCCACCTCTGTAAAGCAAAATGTTCCACGTGGAACATTTTCGCCGCCCAAGATTCAAAGCCTGGAATTAAAAGAACTTGCCATAACATTAACCCAAATCCTTTCCACACGTGTAACCATCCAAGGAGACGACAAGCACGGCAAGATAGTAATTGAATACGCAAGCACCAAAGACCTTGAGCGAATTAAATCGAAAATTAAATAGCAATTTAAAATGTTCCACGTGGAACATTTTAAATTGACAAATTGCCGCGTTTAGGGATATAATATTAACATGTATTTCGACATAGGCATCGGCATATTCGCACTTGCGTGCCTGTTCCTTGGGTGGCGCACAGGCTTTATGCGAAGTATCATAGGGTTTGCCTCTAACATACTGGCCTTTGTCACGGCCTTCTTTACCGCCAAGCCAACTGTTAAACTTATGGAAAACTGGTTCAGTCTTTCAACCAAACTTAACGGCGTGGCAAACGACAAGGGAAGTTTTTTAAGTTACGTTATCTGCTTTATAGTAATTTATATATTGGCCCGTGTTGCGTTCTATTTCCTTGGGCGGCTTGTGAAGGGGATTAAGCAGCAGAGTAAAGCCATCGACATTATTGACAAGATTGCCGGGATATTTCTTGGGGCGGCAAAATGTATCGTGGCGCTTATTGTTCTGTTTGTTGTGCTGTACGTGTTCAAGGAAACCGCGATACTTGATAGCACCGTCGAGTGGCTGTTCACAAAGAGCACCATTGGCACATGGATGTATAATCTTGTCGAGAAGATGGTATTGCCGTACCTCGGGGATATGGCGGCGTCGGCAATACAAAACATACTTAAGTGACAAGCGAAAATGTTCCACGTGGAACATTTTTACTTCTTAACCGAGCCTTCCTTGATTTTGAAAATCTTGAATCCATCACGGGGCGGGAAGTTGGTCGCCGTTATAACGCACTGGCAATCCCTGACCATTTCAAGCAGTCGCCGTTGCCGGTCGGCGTCCAATTCGCTTAACACATCGTCAAGCAGTAACACCGGACGCTCGCCGGTGATGGTTTCGAAAATCACAAGTTCGGATAACTTTAACGACAGGGCGGCGGTGCGCTGTTGTCCTTGGCTTGCGAATGACCGGACGTCCTTTCCGTTAATGGTAATCGCAAGGTCGTCACGGTGCGGGCCGACGGTGGTCGTCCGAAGACGCAAATCCTTTTCGCGCGCAGCCAAAAGGGCAGCCACAAGCGCATCACGAACCGGCACAGCAACGCCATCGCCGCCCGCACCACATTTTATGCCGTCATAGATGACATCTATTACCTCATCGGGGGCGATGCGTTTGTGAACCGCCGTGACCTCTTTTCTTAACTGTTCGCAAAATACCAGACGCCGCCTGATAACCTGTGCGCCCGCTGTTGCCAACTGCTCGTCCCAGATGTCAAGGCCGCGCATTTCCGCGGTGCCTTGTGAAATCGTTTTTAACAGGGCATTGCGCTGCTGCAATATTTTGTTATAGCGCAGCAAACTGTAAAAGTAAACCTTGTCCATTTGGCTTATATCAATGTCCATAAAACGCCGACGGTCGGCGGGGGCCTCTTTAATCAATTTCAGTTCATCGGGACTGAAAAATACGCATGATACCGAGCCCATTAACTCGCCCATTTTTGCAATCGGGATGTCGTTAATTTTGATTTGTTTACCCGTGCGCCCGGGCACGGTGGAGATGGTTACCTCGACACTGACGTCGCCAAACCGCTTGGTTGCCATCGTCTTGACGCGCGCCACGGTTTCGCCGAACTTGACCATCTCGCGGTCACGCGGTGTGCGGAAGCCCTTGCCGACACAAGTTAGGTATATCGCCTCCAGCAAATTAGTTTTCCCTTGCGCGTTATCGCCCACCAAAACATTGACCCCGGGGCCCAATGCCAACACGGTGGAGCGATGGTTACGAAAGTTTTGCAACGCAATGGTTTTAATCTGCACAAGGCATTGTATCACATTTGGACAACATCAAGCGCATCAAGAAAAATTTTTTTAATCCGCTCATGTTTTTCAGGGCAGTCCTTACTCATATCTCTCTCACCACGAGCATGACCCCAATTGGACTCCAGGTATCCGGTATCCGCGCGAAACGTAAACGTCGGCTTTTTGCCAACTGGATGCGCTGTTTCAAATGGAAGCGGAAACGGGAACTCACGCTGGTTCCTGCGCAAGTAGCATGACTCGAAATACAACCCATCAAACGAATAAATCTCATCGAACTCGGGCCCGTAAAAACCACCTCCATTCCAACTTCTGTAAGAGTTCAAAAGCATTTTATGGAATTCATCTTGCCCCATATTTTGCGGGCAATCGGCTATAAAGAAAGTGAGGTCCATGCCATCTTTGAAAGCGTAACTGCTTCTGGCGATTTCAAGAAGACTGCTGTCTTCCGAAGCAATCTTAATCGCGGCAACAGGGCCGCTGTCATAGGGCGTGTGTTGCGCTGACGCTGTAATCGCTTGTTGCGGATTTCGAAATCCGGCTGTTGCGGCAATCAAGTTGACTCGCTCCAACGCGGTCATTGTACCAACTCCTACTACTAACTTCTTTTTTAACATTGCCATATCCTCCTTAACTTTTAACACATTATACACAAATTGCTTGTTAAGCATAAGCCCCGTTTTCCTTTACACATTGTCAAGTAAAACTTGACAGGCGAAACACATTAATGCTATACTACTCCAATGAATAATACTAACAAAAATCTGTACAATGTATTCCTCTTGGTCTATGAAACGCGCAACATGCACCGCGTTGCCGACAAGTTGCACGTGTCGCGCTCGGCTATAAGCCAAAACATAAAAGAACTAAGCAATCAACTCGGGCAACCACTTTTCACTTCAAGTCGCCAAGGCGTGATTCCAACAGGCGCGGCAAGTAACTTGTACCCAATTATCAAAAACGCAATGGAAGCAATTACCGAAGCCGAAAATAGTTTGCAAACATTCGACAGCCAATCAAAGGGTATAATAAGAATGGCACTCTCGAACACAACAATAGAGTTATATGTCAAAGATTACTTGAAAGAGTTTTGTAAAAAGTACCCAAATGTGCGGCTGCATTTTTTCAGCCGCGATAATATTAACTTGCTTGAACAAGGCAAAATAGACCTTGCCGTCGACTTGGATTTCATATTCAAAAACACAGACTTGCAAAAAATTGACCTGTTCACCATGAACGGGGTCTTCTTTGCCACAAAAGAATTCCTTGGCAACAGGGGTTTGACACAAAACCTCACAAAGGACGAATTATTTAAACTGCCAATTATTACCCAGCCGGCAACGTGGGCAGAGTTCTTCAAGTTAACCGAACCTTTCATTATTGCTTCATCGTCTGATTTGGTTCTCTCCATGGTGAAAACCTCTATCGGCGTTGGTTTTTTCTGTAAAGAATTGCTGGACAAATTAAACGACAAGGACCTTGCTATCTTGAATGTCAAAGACTTGGCAATGCCCAACGTGAAAGTGGTTTGCGGATATAACACATTATCTCGACCGGCAAAAGTTTTCATCGACGGACTTGTTGCTGTTACCAAAAGGTTGTGATACACCTGCCTTGACAAATTGTGCTTGCTCTGATATTATGTCATGGGGAAATTATTATTATGGATACATACGACTTACAATTGGCGGAAGCGCCCCCCCCCTGTTGTTCCGCCCCGCGCGGAAGTGGAAACCGGCAAGGACGGATTTTTACAACAGCTGGTTGACGCTGTCGCGGCGGAAGTAACGAAAAAGACAGTCAACAGCATTCGCCAATCCCTTGGGATGACGATGCAGACCATCAACAAAAAAGTTGACGACGCAGTCAAAGCAACCGTTCCGTCACTTATTAACGAGGAAATGAAAAGGTTAAGTATCCCGCGCCTTATGGTGTTGCCAAAAAAGTCGGAAACCGACGTTCAAAAACCGCAAATAGTTCACCACAAATTTGACGAGATAGTTAATCTTGTAGAAGTTGATATGCCAACGATGCTTAAAGGGCCGGCGGGAAGCGGTAAAAACCATACCATAGGCCAGGTGGCCGAGGCACTTGGACTTAAGATGTATTACACAAACAACGCGTCAAACGAGTTCAAGTTGACGGGTTTCAAAAGCGCAAGCGGGGAATACCAAGCAACCGAATTTTACAGGGCGTTCAAAAACGGCGGCATATTCTTTCTTGACGAAATTGATACAAGTGACCCTACGGCACTTATTACACTGAACTCGGCCATTGCAAACGGGTATATGGCTTTTCCGCATGAAACCATTGACCGGCACAAAAACTTTCGAATAGTGGCGGCCGCAAATACCTGGGGAACGGGTGCCAACACCGAATATGTGGGCAGGAACCAACTTGACGCAAGTACCCTTGACAGATTCTACGCAATGGACTTCCCTTATGATAAAGGGGTAGAGCGCGCAATTTGCCCGAATGACACAATCTTGCATTTCATGTGGGCGCTGCGCAGCGCGGCGGAAGAAAACAAAGTCCGATTGATTGTTTCCACCCGCGGCATTGAAAAATTTTACCGGCTTGCAATGCAAACCAAAATACCTGTCGAGCAAATAATGCGCGGACTTGTTATTAAAGGTCAAAGCAAAGACACGTTGGATAAACTTGTGGGCAAGGTAAAGCAAACCACGGGCCTTCGCAAAAATGTTCTTTTCGATAAATTCGAAGCAGTGATAGCAGGGAAACAAGACCCAACATCAACCAACGCCAACAAAGAACCCGGCGATTTAAAAGATTTTGAAGCGATGGCATGGCTTAAAGATGACGAGTAGAGGTTGCTGTGTATAAATTTCACAAAAAAAAACAAATGGATGTCATGGAATACGATTTTGACAGTATAAGCGACCTGCTTGACTATATCAACTGGGCGCCTGTTGCCCCTTCTTGGGTATCCGCCCCCAAAAAAAGCGAATACCCGGAACAGAACCCAAAGTGGTACGGAACGGATAGTTTTGAACAGGCGTTTGAACTTTGCAAATATGGCCAGTACGACGAGGGCTTTGATAAACTTAATGAACTTAAAATGGAAATTGACAGACACATCAAAGAAATCAAAAAACAAAAACGCCAGTTCAATGATTTCGTTGGATTCGCGCCGGACGTCGCAAGTTTTTTAAACGGCTTTCCACTTGATATGTTTAATCATACAAAACACATCCGTAAAAAAGTTGATGTGTACTATAATTGTTCACAGGAAGTTGGCACCTCTATCCCCGAAATCTTTAATAAAGGGGCAACGCTTCTTTCCGTGGTCACTTTGCTTGAAGAAATGGGGATTAATGTAAACTTGTTCTTTTTTGAAATGTCAGACAAAGTCAGGCAATTATTTCTTGCAAAAACCGTGATTAAACACAAGGACCAACCACTTGACATACGCAACGCGTATTTCCCGATTTGCAATCCTTCATTCCTTCGCAGGATACACTTCAGGCTTAAGGAAAAAACGCCCCATATTTCTTCGTCATGGCATGACACTTATGGTTACCCCTGCAAAATGGATACCGTCAAAAGGTTCATTGACCTTGATGAAACCGCAATCATATTTAATACCTCACAAGAAATGGGGGTTCGGGGTAAAAATGTGATTGACGACGCCAACGCAATTTTCAGGTTTATAAACCGAACAAGCCGCGTAATTGAAAGGGGAATAAGTTTCAGTCACATTCCCGAAAGCGAGGAAATGTTCTTGCGGGGAGTTTAACGAATGTGATAAACTTGGGTATCTTTTAAAAACAAAAGGAAACGCACGCATGAAAATTATTTGTGACGGATTAGATTTAGCAGAAGCGGTCTCGGCGGTAAGCCGCGCATCCAACGCCCGCGCCATTAACCCAATCTTGGAAGGCATTAAATTGACGGCGGGGGACGGCACGTTGACCCTTGCCGCGACCGATTTGGAAATGTATATACAAAAAACCATTCGCGCGGACGTCAAGACAAATGGCACCGTAGTCGTACCGGGCAAATTATTCGCCGAATATACCAACAAGTTGGGCAATCACTCGGTAAGCCTTACTCTGGAAGGGGACAGTATGCTCATCACCCATGGTGACAATGTGTGTAACTTTCAATGTTTGTTGCTTGTGGAATATCCCGACATTATCGACATCAAAAAGAAACCGCACTTTTCAATCAAGTCAAAAGACTTTACCGACTTTATAACAAAGGCCCGCATAAGCGCGTCCCTTGATGACAGCCGCCCGATACTAAAGGGGATTCTTTGCGAAATTGCAAAAGACACAATCACGGGGGTGTCGCTTGACGGGTTCCGCCTGTCACGCGTCAAAAAGGCAATCACCAACCACGGCGGGGAAATGAAAATCGTCGTCCCCGCACGCAGTTTGGACGAAATCAAAAAACTTGTCGCGGACGACAGTGGGGAAGTATCCGTAATAATTGACAACAAGTTTTTCCAAGTAAACATTAACAAGACAACCTTCGCCGGGCGATTAATTGACGGCGAGTTCATAAACTATGCCCAAATCATTCCCGCAAAATTTGACAGCGGGGTAGTGGTGGAAAGGGCTGCCTTTGAAACCGCGGTTGAACGCGCGGGCCTTTTGGTGCGTAACGACAAAATAAACCTTATTACCCTTGGCATCACGGATAAACTTATTGCCATTACCTCCAACAACGAAATCGGGAAAATTGCGGAAAAGGTTCCCGCGTCATTAAGCGGCAAGGATACACGAATATCTTTTAACGCAAAGTATTTGTTTGATGTCCTGCGCGCCACAAGCGACGAGTTCATCAAAATCAACTTCAACGGCGAACTTTCGCCATGTACAATTGAAAGCGCCAAGGCCGGGGATTACCTATTCTTGATATTGCCGGTGAGAATGAGTTAACCACAACATATTGCGGTTGACGCGGGCGCACGGGCGTCATATGCTTTAACATCATGGACCTGCAAAAGATTTGGAACGCCGCCAAAAAGCAAATCGCGGACAACGTGTCTTCGATAAGTTTCGACCTTTGGGTCAAAACCCTTGCACCCTATTCATTCGAGGACGGCACGTTTATTCTTTGCGCCCCCGAAAAAATGGTAAAACAACAAGCCACGCACGAGCGGCACCTTCCGCACATCGAGGCCGCAATCCGTGACGTCGCCCCAATTGTGGAAAGCATAAAGATCATCGACGCCGTGGAAAAAGAAACGCACGACAGCAAACGTATCACCGTCACCGTGAACGAAGCACCGCCTCCCAACGGCGCGACCGCCCCCACAAAAAAAGAACAAATCACAATTAACCCAAATATGACCTTTGCGAACTTTATTGTGGGTAAATCCAACGAAGTCGTCTGCGCCGCCGCCGAAGCCGTTGCCAAAGAACCGGGCAAACGCATTAACCCGCTTTTTATCTATGGCGGGGTGGGGCTTGGGAAAACGCATTTACTTAACGCCATTGCCAACCGCGTGATGACGGAAACACCCGACAAGGTAATCGCATTCGTTACCGCGGAAAAGTTCACAAACGATTATATCAATACCATTGTATCAAAGGCCAACCCAACCGCGGCATTCCGCGAAAAGTACCGCACGGTGGCTCTCCTTCTTATAGACGACATCCAATTCATTCGCGACAAAAAAAGCACGCAAGAGGAATTCTTCCATACCTTTAACGACCTTATCCAAAATGGACGGCAAATCGTAATAACATCCGACAGGCACCCCGATGAAATGAGCACCCTTGAAGAACGTATGCGCAGCCGTTTCAAAAGCGGCCTTATCCAAGACATCACCACCCCCGACGTGGAAATGCGCATGGCGATACTGCAAAAAAAAGCAAGCCTTGAAAACTATCGCCTTGGGGACGAGGTGCTTGGGTTCCTTGCAAACTATGCCGTTGAAAAAAATCTTAACATCCGCGACATGGAAGGCGCACTTCAAAAGGTTATTTTCTATGCGGGACTTCGCAACAAACCCGAGCCCACCATGGACGATTGCCACGACGCGTTAAAGGACGCAGGGCACGACAGCAAACAACAAACCACCGCAGACACGATAATTAATCACATGTGTAAATACTTTAATATCACGCGCGACAACATAACCGGCCCCCGCCGCAACCGCGAGTTTGTCGAGCCTCGAAGTTTCGCAATGTTTTTAATGGACGAGTTTCTTAACATTCCGCTTAATAACATCGGGCAACTTCTTGGCGGGCGTGACCACACCACCGTCATGCACGCCCGCGACAAAATCGCCGCCCGCCAAAAGACCGACCAACGCACTCAACGGATTCTTGGCGATTTATCGAAACTTATACGGGGGGAATAAGGCATGAACAAAATCTCGGTTCTTGGCCCTACGGGCAGCGGGAAAAGTTTTGTCGCGTGCGAACTTGGCAAGATTTTTGACTTGCCGGTTATTCATTTCGACCATCACACCTGGAACCCCGACAAAAGCCCGATTGATAAAGACGTCTTTGTTAAAAACATTCTTTCAACCTGCGGCGACAGATGGATTATGGACGGCAACCACAGTCGTGACGACGATTTGACAAAACACCGCTTTACCCAAAGCGACCTTGTTGTCTTTTTGGATTTTTCGGAACATGATTGCATAGACGCGGCAAAATCGCGCGCAGGCAAAGCGCGTCCCGACATTCCGGACTTTTTGATTGAAACCGCCGAGGACACCGCGTGGCTTGTTAATCACATCAAAGAATGGTTCGCCGACAAAAAGCCGCAACTTGTTCTCTCGCAAGCAGAGAAATACAATGCACGACAAAAATTAGTAGTTTTAAAAAATCGCCGGCAAGTTAATGACTTTTTGCGCAGCCTCTCTATATAACAAACGGCATCGGGCTTGGACAAAGCGCGTCAATAGTATCCAGCTGTTCCGGCGTACATAGTGCTTTATACATCCAGCCTTCGTCAAGGCCGCGCCCAGTTAAAACTTGAAAGTGCGTATGATGAAACCAGTTTCCGTTTTCGTCAAAGTCACCGATAAAACCGAACACATCGCCCGCCCGCAATTTTGTCCCGACACGTGCCAAATTATTTTTGGCAAGATGTCCGAACAACAAATAAAGCGGCCCGTCATCGGTTTGACATTTTAAAACGATAAACCATCCATAGTTACCCGCACCCGATTCGTATTCGGCGTGAACAACTTCGCAATCAACCGGCGCGTGCAACGGTGTCCCTGCCGGGGCATTTATATCAATGCCGATGTGAATCGTGCGCCCTTCCCGCATAATGTTTTCATTTTGACGGTAAAGGTCAATCCTGTTTTCGCGGTCGCCCGAGATTGACCATTTGACCCCGTGTTTAATATGAAGGTCAACAATGACCTTGTTAAACTCTTTTTGAGTTAAGTTTCGGAACTGTTCAGTGTATTCGCCGCTTTGCCCAAGTGAAATGTGTATCGGCTTGCCGAAACTTTTATCCAAAATGCGGTGGACATTTTTTGTCATAGCGTACTCCTGAACTCATCATTTGCCGATTGAATGTTGGTGTTCATGTGGACGTGCCTGCCTTTGTGCTCGCCCATGACGGTGTACTTGCGAAGTTCGTTTTCGTGTGTTCCATACGGTAAATATACACGGGTGAGGCGAAACTCGGTACTGTTTTCTGCCGTCGCGGTTGCTTGTTTCAAACTTTGAATATGCGGAACAAGACACGCCGGGGTTGCGATGCTGTGGATACCAAGTTCCCTGTAACTCTGCATTTTTTTGGTATCGTTTATGCACCCGATGACCGGAGTATGAAGTTTCCGTGTGTCTATCCGTTCAATAAATTGTGGCAGAGAAATTTGCTGGTTGCTGATTTCACGTTCAACTTTAAGCAAGTTATGGACGGCAAAAAATGCGCAGTTATGATAATCGTTTTGCATTTTGTCATGCAGTGTTGTAATACTTGCATCGCGGAAACTGCTTCGCAAAAACCGAAGCAGCGGAATATGGTCCGCGTCTTTTGCTCCGTATGCGTTGTAACTGTCAAGTAACAAAAACTGGTCGTCTTCTTTGATAAGACCGACAGTATGGTTTTGACGATAAACGGGTAACAGGAGCCTTCCGTCCGTATTGCGCAGCACAGAGTAGGCGTGTTCAAAAAACTGGTCGTCAAATTCAGGGGTACAATTCGGGTCGGCGTCGATAAGCGGTTCAAGATTTGACAAAAGTTGCGGGTGCCGCTTGGTCATGAATGACAAATAGGCCCCAAGCCCCGTTGGGGAAAGACCGTGACCGGAAAACCGGCCGGCGCGTGGGTGGCCTTCCGGGTAATAATATGGACGGTATAAACCGTTAACTTGGTTCATGAAAATCTCCTTGAAATTAATTTTTAATTTATACAAACAAAAAAGCCTGCGGTGCGACTTGAGACGGGATACCACAGGCTTTTATATTCTTTGTTATCTGTTACCCAACAACCAAAGAATACCCATGATATCCCACGGGTTTCTTGTTTTTCTTTGCAACGGCATTGGCGCAAAAGTAATTCATATCTTATATTATGACATAAAAACCACCTTTTGTCAAGGAAACATGCTATAATGAATTGTGGAAAAAGCAATTAAATCAATTGAAGAATTTACACCCCAATGTGAGCAGGAACACGTCGATAAAAAACTGTTTTTAGAAATTGCCAAATCGGCGCCAAACTCGTTGACACGAGAAAACTTGCTTGCTCACTTCACCGCAAGTGCATGGGTTATGAATAAAACAAAAACACATGTTCTGTGTGTTTTTCACAAACAACATAATAAGTGGGTCTGGCCCGGTGGTCATTGTGACGGAGAGCAAGATTTTTTACGCGTTGCCATCAAGGAAGTATACGAGGAAACAGGGCTCGAAAATCTTGCACTGTATAAAGAAGGCATATTCTCACTTGAAACAATGTCTGTTGCATCACACTTTAAAAAAGGCAAATATGTTCCATCACATGTACACCTTAATGTTACTTATGTTTTTATTGCTGATGATAAATGTGCAATTAAAATTGCTGAAAGCGAAAATTGTGATGTGGCATGGAAAACTTTTGACGAACTGATTCAATCACAAAAGTGGGGAAGCGCAATGATTGTATATCCTAAAATTGCAAACCGAATTAAACAATATGTCAACTTTGCACCTTGACGCGGGGGCACTTTTCGTGTATAGTGGCATTTATGAAACGCACTTACCAACCAAAAAAACGCGCCAAGCAAAAAGTACATGGCTTTCGCGCGCGTATGAAAACAAACGCAGGACGCCGCGTCCTTAAACGCCGCCGTGCCCGCGGACGTAAAGAGTTGTCTCTTTAATTTTAACACAGGAGGCGCCGCACCATGCTGCAAAGAAAGTACCGCCTTAAAAAACGCAAACAGTTTAACTATATATAT
>Ga0123353_10000639_pt1 | contig 42789 bp, 41 predicted proteins | sample TergutLab28metaG_3_FD_92763 | JGI IMG/M metagenome (GOLD analysis project Ga0123353, IMG submission 92763) | Labiotermes labralis P3 segment gut microbial communities from Petit-Saut dam, French Guiana - Lab288 P3 | ecosystem: Host-associated > Arthropoda: Insects > Digestive system > Gut ... | reverse complement strand
ATGAAAATCAATCCGCGTACAAGTGAGAAAATTGCCAAAGTGTTGATTTGGTCGGCCGCCCTCTTTGTGCTGGTGGTTTTGGTGGCCATTATTATCTATATATTGATTAGAGGGCTGCCGTTTATTAATTGGAGCTTTCTCACCGAAATACCGCGTAGTATGGGGCGTGAAGGCGGCATTGCGTCTACCATTGTCGGTACGGTTTCAGTAGCCGCCATGGCTATCATCATAGCGGTTCCATTCGGCATAGGGACGGCGTTCTATCTGGCGGAATATACTCGGCGCGGAGGCCGTGTCACTCGCGTTATCCGTTTCAGCGCGGAATCTCTGGCGGCCATACCCTCTATCGTGTATGGGCTGTTTGGCTATCTCTTCTTTGTTATATATCTGGGGCTGGGCGTATCGATCTTGTCGGGCGGACTGACATTGGCATTTATGATATTGCCAACCCTGATACGCACGTCGGAAGAGGCGATTCTTGCGGTACCATACACATATCGTGAAGTCAGCTTCTCCTTGGGCGGCACAAAATGGCAGACGATTAGAAAAGCGGTAATCCCGTCAGCCATTCAAGGTATTTCAAACGGCGTTATCCTTAGTCTGGGGCGCTGTGTCGCCGAAACAGCCGCTGTTATGTTGACAGCGGGCGGTGCTTTGCGGATGGCAACATCTATATTCGACCCGACCCGAACGATGGCCGTCCACTTCTATATGCTGGCCACCGAAGGTGTTTCCATGAATAACGCATATGCCACGGCCGCGTTGCTTATACTGTTGATTTTCTTCATAAATGTCGTTGTGGGCGCAATGGTAAATCGGTTTACACCGAAAGCCCGGTAAGAGGTGAGACATGACGAAAATTGAAATTAAAGACCTAAATGTCTTTTACGGACAGAAAAAGGTCATTAAGGAACTTAATCTGGATATCCGCGCGAATAAAATCCTGTCTGTATTCGGTCCTGCCAACAGTGGGATTACAACGCTGCTGCGCTCGCTGAATCGCCTTTGTGACTTGAATCCTGAGATGAGCAGAACAGGAGAGATTCTGATTGACGGGAAAAATATCCATGCCCCGGACGTCAGTATCACCGAACTGCGCCGCAGGGCGGGCATGGTTTTCGACGTGCCCACATCGCTTCCCATTTCTATTTTTGATAATATTGCCTATGGGCCGCGCCTTAGCGGTATAAAAAGCAGAAGTAAACTTGAGGAAATTGTAGAACAGTCACTAAGCGGCGCGGCATTGTGGGATGAGGTCAAAAACCGCTTAAAAATGCCGGCCATGAGCTTGTCCGGCGGCCAGCAGCAGCGCTTATGTATAGCGAGGGTTTTGGCGCTGAAACCGGAGGTTATACTCTTAGACAGACCCTGTTCGGGGCTTGACCCCGTTTCAACGGCAAAAATTGAAGATTCATTAGTTCAGTTAAAGAAACAGTTCACTATTATCATTGCCCCGCATAATGTACAACAAGCAGGGCGCATCTCCGACCGGGTCGCGTTTATGCTTATGGGTGACCTGATAGAAGAAGGGGAGAATGAAAAGGTCTTTTCCAATCCGAAAGACCAGCGGACAAACGATTATATTACCGGGAGGTTTGGATGATGAGAATAAAATTTGAAAAGCAATTAGCGAATCTCAATGCTGCACTGATCGAAATGGGCGCGCTTGTGGAAAAAGCGATTGCCGACGCCATCAATGCGTTGGTTACGAAGGATACCAAACTCGCGCAGCAGGTCATCGCTTTTGACGATGAGATCGACAATAAAGAGCATGAGATTGAAAGTCTATGCCTGAAAATACTATTGCAGCAGCAGCCGGTCGCAAGCGACTTGCGGCTTGTTTCGGCCGCTATGAAAATGATTACAGACTTAGAGCGTATCGGCGACCATGCCTCTGATATTTCTGAGATAACGCTGCTTTTGGCGGATACTTCATACCGCAAGAAATTAGAGCATATCTCTCAGATGGCGGAAGTGACCGCCAAAATGATCAAGGACAGTATCGAAGCCTTTGTCAAAAAGGATTTGAAACTTGCCAACAAAGTGATAGCCTATGACGATAAGGTAGATGCCCTTTTCGTCGAGGTGAGAGATGATATTTTGCAGCTTATTCAGGAAGACGTGAAAAACGGTGATAAGGCAATTGATCTTCTTATGATCGCGAAATATCTTGAAAGAATCGGAGATCACGCGACAAATGTAGCCGAATGGGTCATCTTTTCGATTACAGGGCATCATAAAACAAACGGACATTAAAAGCAGTTGAAGATAATAAACAGAGCCGATAAATTTTATCGGCTTTGTTGTTTGTCCCATTATTTAAATTATTGAGATAAGCATTGCAATGCAGCTTAACAAATTAACCGCAACATGAGAGATAATACTGATATAGACATTTTTCTTGTGCCAAGTGACATAGATAAACGGTAAAACAGCAAGCGCTCGTGCTACATTTTCCCATGGTGCAAAAAAATGGTATACAGAAAACAGAACCGCGCTTATTAATGGTGCAAATTTACCCAACTTACTCATACGCGGCAGTAGAAAACCTCTGAAATAAACTTCCTCTGTGAATGGAACTAATAATCCTCTAATTATGAAATTGAGGATTATTGTTAGTATTAGTAAATTTCCTGCGTCTAATGAACGATTAACTCTAAACCAATCAGGTATCCAAGCGAATATTGTCCAAAGTGGACTTTCGATTCCCGTTCCAACCGGGAAAACAATCGCAGCAAATGCAATACAAGGCAAAGACCATAGAATAGTTTTATGTATCGGCAATTTTTCTTTAAAGTCTACTATATCCCTCAGCTTTTTTCCTTCTTTATGAGCTATTACCTTTAGTATACCCCATTGTACCGGTACCAGAAATAGCAAAAATGCAATCAACAGTGAAAAAAACATCGTTAATCCTATACCGATAGCCGGACTGGTGAATAGAAAAGCGAATAAAAGTACAGGTATGCCCGGGATTAAATGATAAAATATAATTTGCGGTATGTTTAATTGTTTTGCCTCGTAATTACTTGTCATAAAAAACTCAAATCCTCGTCATGCTCTTTTTCCGCGCATTACGGAATATATATAAAAGCCGAAAAACACGGCTATAACCGCCATACTTCCGCCTGAAAAAGTAAATTTAAGTATACCGAACGTACTTGCCAATGAAACTGCCCATGCCGGCAGATTCGGATAGCTGTTTAACATTACGATGATGCCGATGTTTTCCGTAAAATCGAACAGCATAGCCAAAACCGGCATAAAGAGGAGATATTTGCACCACTTTTTCGGCGCCGTATGTTTTATCAGCAAAGCCATCAAAGCGACATAACAAAGCATATAAGAGACAGGAAAAGGGAAATCCAGCGGCATGCCTTTTGTCAGGTAAAATGCACGCCCCTCCGGCCCTAACGCGGTCAGCATATCATATGCTTCCTCCTGGGTATATCCAACTTCAAAGTCAAGGATGCTGGGACCGCCGGTTATTTCCAGTAAACCGGCTACGCCTATGCTGCTGAAGTTTATTGTTATAAATGCGGCTAAAAACAATGCAGTAAATATGACCGCTTTCTTCCATGAACTTTTTTGGATAATCGTGTCTAAAAATCGATTCATGATTTTATCTCCTTTTATTTTGGTATGTGATAATACGGCAACCGCATCTCACTATAATCATTTCACATCAATATGTCAAGTCTTTAATCACCATATACGCCTGAACAAGTCGCTCGCGGTCATAGTATTTTCTGTTCGCCGGACTGGTTGACGGCAGATATATTGATTCTATCCCTGTCTTAGTAAAACAGAGTTTTTTATATAATCTCGTCGCCGTCATGCCGGTGGTATAGATTTTTCTAATATTCGCAGTCGCAAGAAGCTCTGAAAAGTCGTTGGCGACGGGATTCTTTATACTGCCGTCGTCAGCGCCGGATATTTCGCAGGATTTTAGTACATCCCACATGGCTATGCGCCTGTCAAGCAGGAATTGTTTTTTCTCCGCGTTAGAAACCGGAGCGGATATGCTAAAGACCTCAGCTATCACACTCCAGAACATATTTTGCGGGTGGCTGTAATAGAATCCTGCCTCACGGGATTTGGGCGATGGTATAGTGCCCAGTATCAAAACCCGAGAGGCGGCGTTGTAAACAGGTTCGATGGTATGGGTGACGGTTGAGATGGTCATGTTTATTTCTCCTCAGTTTGACGAAAACTATATTCATATATATAATATCATTATACATCAAAAAGGAGTGTTATACCACACTTGGAAACACCCAAACAAGTTGAATATATCATATCTACACTTGAGGCAAACGGGCACAACGCACACGCGGTCGGCGGCTGTGTCAGGGACAGCCTCTTAGGCGGCGTGCCCGAAGACTGGGATATATGCACCTCCGCTCTCCCGTACCGGATTAAAGAGTGCTTCAAGACACATAGCGTCATCGAAACGGGGCTTCAACACGGAACGGTTACAATAATATTAGACAGCAAACCGTTTGAGGTCACAACCTACCGTATTGACGGCGAATACAGCGATAATCGCCGGCCTGATAACGTAGAGTTTACCGATAATCTCAGGGACGATCTCTCACGCAGGGATTTCACCATAAATGCTATGGCTTATAACCCGAAAACGGGTATAATAGATTTTTTCGGCGGCGGAGACGATTTGAAATCGAAGATCATCCGCTGTGTCGGCAACGCAGATAAGCGGTTTAATGAAGATGCGCTGAGAATTATGCGGGCGCTCAGGTTTGCCTCTGTACTGGGGTTCTCGGTAGAGAGCGATACCGCGAAAGCTATCCGCAAGAATAGGAAACTGCTGCAAAACATTGCCGCAGAGCGTATCAACGCAGAGTTTAGCAAACTTGTCACCGGAGCCTGCGCGAGCGATTTAATGTACGATTTCACGCCTGTTATCGAGGAGATTATTCCCGAGGTCAGCGAGATGGTTGATTTTAACCAAAACACAAAATATCACCACTTGGATGTATGGCGGCACACCCTGCTAAGCGTCAAAAACGCACCTGCCGATACTATACTGCGGCTGACCTTGCTGCTGCACGATGTCGGAAAACCCAGGTGCTACAACGAGACAGACGGTGTCGGTCATTTCTACGGGCACGCTGAAGTTAGCGTGGAAATGGCTAAAACTATACTCACAAGATTAAAATATGACGGACGCACCATTGAGACGGTAACAAAATTAGTGTCTACCCACGACGCGCAGATAGTGCCGCAGATAAAGAGTGTCAAGCGGTGGCTGAATAAGATAGGCGAAGATATGCTAAGATTGCTTATCGAGGTAAAACGCGCCGATAACGGCGCCGTCGCGCCTGAATATCAGCAGGAACGGCTTAACGCCTTGAGGGAGATCTCTGCGCTGCTTGACGAGATAATCGAACAGAAACAATGCTTCTCATTGAAAGATCTGGCTGTTGACGGCAACGATTTGATAGATATAGGCATTCCGCGCGGGCGTGAAATCGGTGTAATGCTTAATCGCTTGTTGGATATGGTCATCGATGGGAAAGTCACGAATGACAGGGATGAATTGATATATATTGCCAAATGTATGTAGGAGCGACCGTCTCAGTCGCTCGCGGGTGCATAATATGTGCGCCTTCAAAATTCACCCATCTTCTAAATTATGCTCCTCAGAATAGACCACGCGTGTGTCGTCTGATATGCCCGGGGGCTGTTTTTTGCCCTTGGGCTTATCCACAGGACCCGAAGGGTTTTGTGATTTTTCAAAGGCTTCTCTCTTTTTTGTCATAGCTCGTCCTTTATCTCTCTGTGCATTCCGTCAAGAGCCTGCTCACGACGCTCGTTTTTCGCTTTTAGGTCGAGCTTTGTCTTGTTATCGCCGGTTTCAGCTATCATCTCTTCCGCAAGTTCGATATTGTGGATAGTTCTGTCGATATTTTTCTGTATTTTCTCCGCGTTATCGCGTCTGTCGTCGGGATTGGGTCTCATTATCTCACCTTCCTGCAATTATTTCCCATGTAGGGGCGGCTATCAGCCGCCTGCGGGCGATTAATAATCGCCCCTACAAATATGATTTTACATAGTTTGTACAATATAAACAGAAGCTATTCAGACATAAATAAGGAACCGGCTAATGCCGGCTCCAAAGAGTGATGCGACAATGGTATAGCTCTCTTATATCCTGCCTTAGTTGCAGCAGCAGCAAAGGACTACTACGATGATTATGATGATCCAAATGCACTCGCAGCCTTCACGTCCGAAACCAAAACCCATGCTAGCACCTCCTTTGCCCTATCATATGCAGGGCATAGCTAAGGTGACACACTGAGGGCAGCTCAACATGACAATCGCTGCAAGAGCACGGGTACAGCGTATTTTAAGAAATCTCGCGGCTCCTCTGCTCCATCGTCTGCTCAATATCGCGTATTTCCTTTTTCATAGAGCCTATGGCGTGCCGGCGCTGAGTGTTCTTTTCAATAAGTTTTTCGCGCTGCGCGTCGCTGGGGACGCCGGAGATAAGCTCTTTTGATACCTCGATATTATATTCAGTTGTGTCGATTTTGTCCTCAAGTTTTTTTATTTTATCCTGACCCTCAGACTTGTGCATGGTCTGTAAAGAATTTTCGCCGTTCACGGCAATCATCTCCTTTTGCCATTAGTATCCGCTGAAAATAATGTGTTATTCAAAACGATGCCGTGCCATAAAAAACGCGGCGGCGAGATTTATATAAATTTAATTTAGCTCCTTTTCATTAGTTTTAAGATAACATCCATGTTATCGGGCTGTACAGTATTCTCCGCAATTCTATTAACCTGTACCACTCCGCAAACTTGACACTTGTGACGTATTTGATAGCCTTTTTTGCTGTTATAGACTACTCCGGCAGGCTCCATTAGACCGTTACAGCCGCTCGCCCTGTCGCCCGGTACATTGTCTAGGTGCAGGGAATAGAGGCAGAACGAGCAATGGTTCCGATAGCTGCCGTTTGTGAGAGGCAAGACATTTTTGCCGCAGCTCGCGCATATAAACGCGCTGTTTTCATTTTTTCTGCTCACACCGAGCCCTCCTGATATTTGAATTTTCAAATACCAAAAGAGCGGGGTTCTGTTTGTTCTGGCAGGAGCCCTGCCGGGCAATGCGGGGGCGCTGCCCCGAACCCCCTGTATGCAGGTGTAATTGCCCCTACATTTCGGGCTTGCGATGGGTAGTGACCGATTCTCCGCTATTCTTTAGAAACGGCGAATACTTCTGCCTCCTGCTTCAAACGGACATTTTTCATCCCATTATCCGAACTATTACCGGATTTATATTGTACCGGTCAATGTATGGCGGTATATACCACCATCCGGCAGTAGGTGTAGTCCCACGCTCACCGACTTCGGCGTCATCCCCCGTTAGTATGCGAGCACGAAAAAATTATATTTTTGTTTCATTTTACATATCACCTCCCTAACTCAACAGTCTTTGTCGCTATCTTATCGCAGAATACAGCGTCATGCTCGACAAATAAAATCGTCGGCTTAAACTCCAGCAAAAGCTGTTCTATCTGCATTCGCGATATGACGTCGATGAAGTTCAGCGGTTCGTCCCAGACCAGCAGATGTGCCTTTTCGCAGAGACTGCGCGCTATCAGTATCTTTTTCTTCTGACCGCCGCTTAAATCGCGCATATCTTTTTCAAACTGCACCCGTGAGAAATCCAGCTTGCGCAGTATCGCTTTGAACAGGCTCTCATCTATACTGTAACGCGCGGCATAGTCCGACATATCACCGCTGAGATGCGCCGTATCCTGCGAAACGTAAGAGATTACCAATCGGCTTCCCCTTTGAAAATTACCCGTATATTCAATCTCCTCGCCGATTATCAGCTTTAACACGCTCGACTTGCCCGAACCGTTCTTGCCGCGCAGAGCTATACGGTCGCCGCGCTCAACTGTAAACCGGATGTCTTTACACGCGGTCTTTTCGCCATAGGATATAGTGACACTATCAAGTGATACAAGGCGGCTTGAGTGATAGTCTATCTGCGCGATTTTAAGCCGGTCGGCGCTCTCAACGTTTTTGAGCAGGTTGGATTTTTCATCTATCGCTGACTGCTGTCTGCGTTCGATATTTTTCCTGCGCTGTTGCATTCGCCTGGATTTTTCGGCGTTATACGCCATAGTATCCATGCCTGCGTGTCCGCTTTTACGGGCAGCAGCAGCGCCTTTTCCCATCTTTGCGGACTCGCCCTTGTCCGCCCATTTAGAACTTTGCCGCGCGGCCGTTTCCAAGCGTTTAATGTCTTTTTTTAACTTTTCGTTCTCGGCAAGCTCGAAATTATCCTGCCGCTCTTTGTTAACAAGCCACGAAGAAAAATTACCCTGCTGTACTTCTATATTCGTTTTGTTGACGGCAAGTATATGATCTATACAGCCGTCTAAAAACGCTCTGTCGTGCGACACCAGTATAAAGCCGTTCTTGCCGTTAAGATAATCGCTGACAAGCGCTCTGCCTTGCGTGTCGAGATGGTTAGTTGGCTCATCGATAAGCAGAAAGCTGTTCTCTTTTAAGAACAGTACGGCGAGAAGGATTTTTGTCTGTTCCCCGTTTGAGAGCGTATCAAACGCTCGATAGAGTGCGTCCTCCATAACCTTCAAGAGTGACAGTTCGCGCATTAGCGCCCAATGCTGATAATCCGCGTAAATACTATGAATGATATCGATGGTGTTTTGACTTTTATCCGCGATTTCGTAGGGGAAATACTCGAAATCAACGGGAGCGGATATGGTTCCGGAGTATTCATATTTACCCAACAATAAATTGAGAAACGTAGTCTTTCCTCTGCCATTTCTGCCTGTAAAACCGAGTTTCCAGCCGGTGTCGATTTGAAAGCTGACATTCTCGAAAATATTATCGTAGCTGCCGTCATAGGCAAAAGTTAGATTTAAGATGTTAATTTGCGGCATAATAAAAAACCCTCCTTGCATAACAAAACCAAGCGGCATTCGCCGCGGTTTCAGAAAATCAGCAAAAAGGATTTACCGCACATTCCCAACTCCAAACAGTTTGTGATTATAAAATGTATTTTAACAGGATTTTTGGTGGCTGTCAAGTAGGGGCGGCGATTTGCCTATCCCCCCATTTTTGGCTGCTTAGAGGTTGTGGTATACGTTTTATCAATTTGCTATATTATTAAAAACAAACTATTGAAATCATTGTCTAACTCTGCTATAATCTAGGAAATGCCGAACAAATGACAGGAGTATTACCATGACTATTTTTGATGAACTAAAACAACGCGGGCTTGTCGCCCAAACTTCAGGAGAAGAAACCGTCCAAGAGTTAATAAACAACGGCAAGGCTATATTCTACATTGGCTATGACCCGACGGCGGACAGCTTGCATATCGGGCACTTTATGACGCTGATTTTAATGCGCCATTTGCAAAGAGCGGGCAATACGCCGATTGCGCTGGTGGGCGGCGGCACGGCGATGGTTGGCGACCCGTCCGGCCGCACGGATCTTCGGAATATGCTGACCGTTGAGCAGATAAGCGCAAATGCTCAAAAAATGAAAGTTCAAATAGGCAAATTTATAGACTTTACAGACAATAAAGCCCATATGGTGAACAATGCCGACTGGCTTATGGAATTGAACTACATCGAAGTCCTGCGTGACATAGGCGTGCACTTTTCGGTTAACAGGATGCTGAGTGCCGAGTGTTTCAAGAGTCGCTGGGAGAAGGGGTTGAGCTTTATTGAGTTTAACTACATGATTATGCAGGCTTACGATTTTTACAAACTGCATAACCTGATGGATTGCAACATGCAGTGCGGCGGCGACGATCAATGGTCGAACATGCTTGCCGGTACAGAACTGATCCGGCGCAAGCAGGGGCATGACGCGCATGTTCTGACGAATCCGCTACTGCTGAAATCCGATGGCGAGAAGATGGGCAAGACCGCGAAGGGCGCATTGTGGCTCGACCCGGAAAAAGCCAGCCCATTTGACTTCTACCAGTATTTCAGAAATGTTGACGACGAAGATGCCGTCCGGTTCCTGAAGTGTATGACGTTTATTCCTCTCGACGAGATACAATCTGATTACGCCGGCTTGAAAGGGCAAGAGCTAAACCGCGCGAAAGAGCGGCTGGCTTACGAAATCACCGCTATGATACACGATAAAAAGGCCGCCGACGCAGCGGCGGAGGCGGCGAAATCACTATTCGGAGCGGGAGCGGCTAATGAGAACATGCCCGCGGCATCACTCTTAGTAAGTGACATCGGCGATGGCATAATCGTCACGGACTTGCTCGTGAAATGCGGCTTAACGCCATCAAAAGGAGAGGCGCGCCGCGTTATTGAACAGGGCGGCTTGGTTATAAATGACAAAAAGATTGATTCTATCTCTGCGATCTATACCATAAACGATATTAAGGCGGGTATGATCATCCGCAAGGGCAAAAAGACGTTTATGAAGGTAGAGATAGTATGATGAGAAAAAGAACGACAAGAAAAACGATTTTCGATATTTTATCAGAAGATTTTGAGCTTAAAAAGGAGATAGGGGTCATCTTTAATTTTCTGGTTGTAGAGCCTATTGTTACTATCGAGGATGAGCCTTTTACCGTTATTCAGTTTATCGACGCCCATTGTTTCCACTGGTGGATGCAAAGAAAATATACCAGATGTATCAATTGTGCGGATATGATTGAGCGCTTGAATATACGCGCAATAGTTGAGAATCCTGAACCGGCAATACCGGAGTTTATCATATTTATGGAATTTGTCCAAAATATGCTCTCATTGTTTATCCGGCATATCAAAAAGCATAATCATCAGCTGCTTAACAGCTTTAAGCTGCTGGACGAAAACTCGGAAACTCTGTTAGACCACTTCAATTTGACTACATATGATATATGGGAAGACGAAAAGGTAATAATCATCGAGAAAAACCGCGCGGTATCCGCCGCTTCCGAAGTCGTTGACAACGATTTGGCAAAGGATATAGTACAATATAACCATTATCTGTTAAAGGGCGAGGTTGAAGCCAAGAGAGATATCATTAACAGATTGGCAAACGAACTTGAGCTTAAGATGAAACAGCTGGAAAAAGCTGACGAGAAACTAGCGGACAGTCTTTCTATATTATTTGACAACATGAATATAAAATATAATAACACCGACCCCAATGATAGAAATTTTATAAAACATACAGCGAGAATGGGCGCTTTAGAATTGGAAGAGTGGTACGATGAGATATATCAGATGATACTGCTCGCCTTTCTTATGCTGGAGCATACTGAGAGGGAAAAGGACATCAAAGAACTGTTAAGCCATTTCAAAAAGAAAAAGAAATAGGGGAGTTAAAATGAATAATCAAAACTACACCAAAGTAAATTCAAAAGCCATAGATAAATGGGCCGAAGACGGTTGGGAGTGGGGTAAACCCATATCCCATGAAGAATACCTCAAAGCGCAAAATGGACAACTTAGCGTCGTTCTAACCCCGTTAAAAACAGTTCCGGCCGAATGGTTCGCGCCGTTCTTGAAAAACGACAGATTAGATGGCGCTAAGTTGCTCGGACTTGCAAGCGGCGGCGGTCAGCAGATGCCGATATTTGCGGCGTTGGATGCGGATTGCACAGTGCTGGATTATTCAGAGAAACAGCTTGAAAGCGAGAAATTTGTATCCGAGTGCGAGGGATACTCCATCAATATCATCAAGGCGGATATGACAAAACGCCTGCCATTTGAAGACGGCGCGTTTGACCTTATATTCCACCCGGTGTCAAACTGCTATGTGGAGAATGTCTATCACGTTTGGAACGAGTGTTTCCGCGTGCTGAAAAAGGGCGGAGTTTTACTGGCCGGTATGGACAACGGGTTTGGTTTTCTCTTTGAGGAGAGCAATCCGCTTTTAGTGGTAAACAAACTGCCGTATAACCCGCTGAAAGACGCGGAGCTATATAAAAGGTGCGTTGAGAGCGATGGCAGTGTCCAGTTCAGTCATACTATTGAGGAACAGGTTGGCGGTCAGCTTAAAGCAGGATTTGCCTTGACAGATTTATATGAAGATACCGACACATATAGCGTTTTAGGTGAATATGTGCCGCTCTATTTAGCTACACGAGCGGTGAAACCTTAGAAAGCAGGGGATATTATGCGAAAGATGTTATTATCGGGCTGTAACGGGCGCATGGGGCGCGCCGTTGCCGAACTGTGCAGTGACAGCAAAGATGTCACTATAGTTGCCGGTCTGGATATGAATACTGTGAAACTTGATGCTTTCCCTGTATATGCCGACCCAATGGAATTCAACGGCGCTGCCGATTGTGCGATAGATTTCTCAAACGCTTCGGCGTTGGGGAGTTTATTGGATTTTTGTGTGAGCAAAAGTATACCGTTGGTGCTGTGTACCACAGGGTACAATTACGCGCAGATCGCGGCGATAAACGCCGCGTCTAAAGAGATACCTATATTTCAGTCTGCTAATATGTCATACGGCATACATGTGCTTAAAGATTTGGCGGCGCGTGCCGCCGCCCTACTGGGCGGCACATTTGATATCGAGATAATTGAGCGCCATCACAATCAAAAACTGGACGCTCCGAGCGGCACGGCAATAACCATCTACGATGCCGTTGCAGGCGCTTTGCCACATACTGCAGAGCCGGTCTATGACCGTCACGCCGAGCGCAAGACACGAGGTAAATCAGAGATAGGTATGCACGCGGTGCGCGGAGGTACGATTATCGGCGACCATGAGCTGGTTTTTGCGGGACACGGCGAGGTTATAACGATAAGCCATTCAGCATTAAGCCGCGAAATATTCGCGGCGGGCGCAGTCAAAGCGGCTATTTTCATGTCTGACGTAAAGAAACCGGGACTGTACGGGTTCGAGCATTTGACGGTATAGCAGCTTATTGTCGGCTCAGAATGATATTAGCAAAAGGGGAAAATTAACAATGCAATTGACTGGCGCGCAGATATTAGTAAAAACCTTGATCGAGCAGGGCGTGGATACCGTATTCGGCTATCCCGGCGGTACGGTCATAGGTATCTTCGACGCGCTTGACGAGTACCGTGACGAGATAAGGCTTATCATGCCCGCGCATGAGCAGGGCGGCGCACATGCGGCTGACGGCTATGCGCGTGTGAGCGGGAAATGCGGCGTTGTACTGGCGACATCGGGAGCTGGAGCGACAAATCTTGTAACGGGTATCGCCAGCGCATATATGGATTCTGTGCCGTTAGTGGCGATAACCGGCAACGTAAACCGCGCTCTGATGGGGCGCGATACTTTTCAAGAGGTGGACATCTGCGGTGTAACTATGCCGATAACGAAACATAATTTTCTTATTCAAGATATATCGAAGCTAGCTAAAACCATTAAAAAAGCGTTTATCATCGCGGCATCGGGACGTCCAGGGCCGGTGCTGGTGGATATACCGAAAGACGTCACCGAAGAGCTGCACGAGTATGCGCCGATCGGACGTTATAAGCCGAGAGAGGTACCAACGCCCGCATTGGGTGCGCTTAAGCTCGCCGCAGAAATGATTGCCAAGTCTCAGCGTCCGTTGATATACTGCGGCGGCGGCGTGGTAGGCGGTAATGCCTGTGAGCAGCTTAGAGGATTCGCCGAAAAGGGGAATATACCTGTTGCCGCCAGCTTGATGGGGCTGACCGCCATGCCGTCAGGACATAGGCTTATGCTGGGTATGATCGGTATGCACGGCACTCCGGCGTCTAACTTCGCGGGAGAGAAATGTGACTTGTTGATAAGCGCATGTTCACGGTTCTCCGATCGTGTAGCGGGCGACCGCAAACGTTTTGCTCCCAACGCGCGGCTTATACATCTGGACATTGACCCCGCCGAGTTTGACAAGAACGTGACCTGCGACCTGCACATATTTGGAGACGCTAAAGTAATACTGGATGAACTGGCAAATCTTATACCTGAAAATAGAAACACCGGCTGGATAGATGAGATACTAAGGTTCAAAGCCGAACACCCAATGCCGGAGAGCTCAGACGGCTCGAAAACCGACCCGCGCGGTATCTTACGCCTGATACACAAACTGGCGGGCGAAGACGCGATACTCGTAACGGACGTGGGACAGCACCAGATGTGGACGGCGCAGATATACCCGTTCGAGAAGCCGCGCTCACTCGTTACCAGCGGTGGACTGGGCGCTATGGGTTTCGGTCTTGGCGCGGCGATCGGCGCGAAGGCGGCGAATCCAGAAAAGACAGTCGTGCTGGTGACGGGCGACGGCAGCTTTCACATGAATCTTACGGAGCTCACAACCTCCGTTACGCAAGACTTGCCAGTCATAGTTGTCATTATGAATAATGGCGTGCTGGGTATGGTGCGCCAGTGGCAGAGTATGTTCTACAACGCTCGCCATGTGGCGACAACACTTGAACGAAACGCCAACTTCGCCAAGATATGCGAAGGGTTTGGCGGCGTGGGTTACAAGGCTGAGACTATAGTCGAGGCAAAAGCCGCGCTTAAAGAGGCTCTGTCATCTGGGCGCACATGCGTTATCGACTGCGTTATTGACCCCGACGACAAGGTGTTCCCCATGATACCGCCGGGTAAGTCAGGGGAAGATATAGTGTACTGTTAACAGTTAATAACAAACAACGAGGAGACGATTTATTATGTATACTTGGCTTATATCGTTGATTGTAAATAACCATTTCGGCGTGCTTACGCGCGTGACAGGGCTGTTCAGCCGCCGTGGATATAATATTGCGTCGCTGTCCGTAGGAGAGACAAGCAACCCCAAACGCTCGCGCATAACCATACAGACATGTACCGACGGCGCGGCAGTATACCAGATAATGAAACAGCTTGAAAAGCTGGAGGATGTAAAATCTGTGGCTTTACTGCCGGGTGCGGAGACTGTTGCGCGGGAGCTTCTGATAATAAAGTTGGTCGTACCGGCGCCAAGGCGCGAGATGTTAGCAGACGCGCTCTCAGACTTTGATTATAAAATGCCGTATGAGGATGAGAATAGGTTTATTTTGGAGTTCACGGGCAGCCCGGCGGAGTGCGAAGAATTTATCAAGATATTAGAGCCGTATACTATATTGGAATTATGCCGCACGGGTGTTACTGCGATGTCAACAGTTAGCCCAATACAGAATTTATAATGTAGAGAGCGGCATTTTACTTGAAAGCCATACGCTCTAAGATCTTTAAGTTATGTTTAATTGGTACATGGTAAAACATCAGTCTCGGCATCCCGATTACCGATAAGGAGAAATAACATGAAAATAATCAAAATCTTCGATACGACCCTGCGTGACGGCGAACAGTCACCGGGCTGCAGTATGAACCTACAGGAGAAGCTGGAGATAATGGCGAGGCTTGAGGCATTGCGTGTAGATGTTATCGAGGCGGGCTTTGCCACAACGTCACCTGACGACTTCGAGGCTGTAAAAATAATTGCGCAAACCGCAAAGAGCTGTACAGTCGCAAGCTTGACACGCGCGATTGTAAAGGACATCGACCGCACATGGGAAGCATTGAAATACGCGAAAGACCCTTGTATACACATCGTTTTGGCAACCTCCCCCGTGCATATGGAGTATAAATTAAAAATGTCGCCCGAACAGGTATTGGAGCGCGCAACTGAAACGGTGCGTCACGCACGCAAACTCTGCAATAAAGTTGAGTTCTCAGCCGAGGACGCAACCCGCAGTGACTGGGACTTTCTTGTAAAGATATTTTCGTCTGTTGTTGCGGCGGGCACTACTACAATAAATGTGGCTGATACGGTCGGCTATACCACACCGCAGGAGTTTTCCGAGCTTATAGCATATCTCAGGGCGAACATAACCGGCATAGATCAAGTTGAACTCTCAGTACACTGCCATAACGATCTCGGTATGGCTGTTGCTAACTCACTCGCTGCTGTAAAGGCTGGAGCTGCACAGATAGAATGTACGATAAACGGTATCGGCGAGCGTGCGGGCAACGCAGCTCTTGAAGAGATTGCTCTGGCATTGTTTACAAGAAAAGAATACTTTGGCGCGATTACCAATATAGACACACGCCAGATATACCGCTCCAGCCGTGCGTTATCAAGTATAATCGGCATGAAACCCTCGGCCAACAAGCCTATTGTGGGTGCGAACGCGTTTGCGCACGAGGCGGGTATACATCAGCACGGCGTTCTGGTGAACCGCAGTACTTACGAGATAATGCGCCCCGAGGACATCGGCATCCCGTCAAATAAAATGGTTTTGGGCAAACATTCAGGGCGGCACGGATTTACTGACAGGCTCCAATCGTTGGGCTTTGATTTATCAAAAGAGGAGATAGATAAAGCGTTCGAGAAATTTAAAAAACTTGCCGACCGCAAAAAGGTCGTCAGTGACGACGATATTATAGCACTTATAAGCGATAAGAGCTTTGAGATCGACGGCGGCTATCAATGCGTGCGCTTTGTGGTCAACAGCGGCAGCACGATTCCGGCAGTGGCGGCCATCATGCTGAAAAAAGACGACGAGGAGAAAGAGGACTCCAGCACGGGCGATGGCCCCATCGACGCTGTGTTCAACGCCATCGATCGCATAGTTGACCGCCGCTATACACTGCTAGATTATTCCATACGCTCGATAACAGAGGGCGAGGACGCATTGGGAGAGGCCGTTGTTAAACTGAAACGCGACAACGAGATAGTCACCGGACGCGGGCTGTCCACAGATATAATCGAGGCCAGTATAAAGGCATATCTCAGCGGCATAAACAAGCTGGCTCTTAAGAGTAGGGGCGGGGTCAGCCCGCCCGTGGAGGGATAACATGAAAATAGAGATATTCGACACCACGCTGAGAGACGGCGAGCAGGGTGAGGGCATACAGTTCTCGCCTATTGACAAGCTCGACATTGTCAAAACGCTGGATAATCTGGGTGTTGCGTATATCGAGGCAGGTAACCCCGGTTCAAACCCCAAAAACCTCGCGTTTTTTACCGAAATTGCCCGCATGAAGCTTAAATACGCGAAACTTGTGGCGTTCGGCGCGACCCGCCGCCGCGGCTTGACCGCCGAGGGAGACGCGAACTGTCAGTCGTTATTAGCAGCGAACACGCCATGTGTAGCTATCTTCGGCAAGGCGTGGGATTTGCATGTCACCGAGGTACTGCGCGCCGAGCTTAATGAAAACCTTGAGATGATAACAGACACTATGAGGTTTTTTAAGGAGATGGACAAAGAGGTTATTTTCGATGCCGAGCATTTCTTTGACGGCTATAAGCGCAATCCCGCTTATGCCCTGAGTGTTCTCGAAGCTGCGCGGTCGGGCGGCGCGGACTGCCTGGTACTCTGTGATACGAACGGCGGCTGTTTTCCTGACGAAATATACGATATAACAAAGATTATAACCGAGCGTTATAAGCAGCGTATAGGCATACACTGTCACAACGACGGCGGCAACGCGGCCGCGAACTCGATAATGGCGGTCAAAGCGGGTGTGGTGCATGTTCAGGGAACATATACAGGCTTTGGTGAGCGCTGCGGTAATGCCGCGCTGAGTACGGTTATACCCAATTTGCAACTCAAGCTGGGTTATAGCTGTATCCCGCCCGATAATATGTCGCAAATCACTGAGACCGCGCGGGTCATTAGCGAAATTGCCAACCTAGCGCCCGATAACATTGCTCCCTTTATCGGAGTGAGCGCATTCGCGCACAAAGCGGGGATGCACATCGATGGGGTGTCTAAAAGTTCTGAGTCATTTGAGCATATACCGCCCGATGCAGTAGGTAACAAGCGCCGCTTTCTCATCAGCGAGATATCGGGGCGCAGTGCGGTGTTACCTGTGCTGCAACGCTTTATGCCCGAATTAAACAAGGGCTCGCCCGAGGTCTCCGATGTGATGAATCTGTTAAAACAGTTTGAGTTCGAGGGGTATCAATTCGAGTCGGCCGAGGCGAGCTTAGAGCTTATGATACGCAAACACTTGGGACGTACACGTTCGTTTTTCGATTTAGAGCATTATCACATCTTAAACGATCAGGATACCGCGTGTTCCGCTATCGTCAAGGTCAGTGTGGACGGTAATGAAGAAATCTCCGCTGCCGAGGGCGACGGCCCAGTAAACGCCTTAGATAAGGCATTGCGTCGCGCATTGGAGGGGTTTTACCCATCGCTTAAAAAGATGCGCCTAACCGACTATAAGGTGCGTGTGCTGGAGAGCAGCGACGCCACCGCCGCCAAGGTGCGCGTACTTATCCAGTCAACGGACGGAACGGATGTCTGGACGACTATCGGCGTATCGCAGAATATCATACACGCGTCGTGGAAAGCGCTGACGGATTCGATAGAGTATAAACTACTGATGGGGTAGGGGGATTTATGCATAGAATAGAAGCATACGTTACGCTGGCAATCATTATTATCCTCGGTATCAGTATTCTGTACTTACCGATTATGTTTTTCCTAAAGAAAAAAGGTGTGGAAATTTTAAGGCAAATAAGTTATTTACTATTGTTTTGCTCATTTTTTCTTATTGTTTTTGCCACAATATTTTTTGTAAGAAATATTAATTTTAAACCGGAACGATATATATTAAATCTGCAGCCATTTGACTGGTTAAAAAACATTAAATATATTGGAATTGATAATGTGTTAGCTGAAACAATACCGAATATTATCATGTTTATTCCGCTTGGGCTTTTAATACCCGTGGTGTTTATTAGTAAAAGAAAACTGTACAAAACTATTATAATAGTGTTTGCTATTAGTTTTAGTGCTGAGTTTATTCAGTATTTTATTGGGCGCTCGTCTGATATAGATGATATTATTACAAACGTTTTAGGCGGTATAATAGGATACGGCATATTTAAGATTTGCAGCAAATTACTAAGAGATAAACTTTGGTGGAAAAAATTTAGCGGATTTAAAGAGACATAACCAATTTCGTATTTGGATGGTATTATTTTACAAAAGTTGTCCGAGCCGCGTTAAATTGCACAGGAGAGAATTGTATGGGAAACAGACCAACAATAGACAAGAACTTGAATGCAGATATCTTTAGAAGCTTTTACTATCTGAAAGAAGAGCTGATTGCTTTTTGTAGACAGGAAGGCTTACAAGCCACAGGTGGAAAAGTTGAGTTGATAGACAGGATAGCTCATTATCTTGATACGGGAGAACGATTATCAAAACAGAAACAGGTTAATAAAAGCTCAAACATTGATGTAATTACAGAAGATGCTTTAATTGAAGATAATTTTGTTTGTTCAGAAAAGCATCGAGCCTTTTTTATACAGAGTATCGGCAAGGGGTTTTCGTTTAATGTTACCTTTCAAAAATGGCTGAAATCTAATACTGGAAATACGTATAAAGAAGCTATTGAAGCTTATTACATGATATTAACTGATAAGAAAAAAGGGAAGTCCACTATTGGCAAGCAATTTGAATATAATATATACATTAGAGATTTTTTTGAGGACAATAAAGGCAGGTCACTTGATGACGCAATAAAGTGTTGGAAGTATAAAAAGGGTATTCAAGGTCATAACAGATACGAAAAATCAGATTTAATTGCACTTGATTAATTTCCGAGTATAAACACAATATGATGTAGTGCATTGTATTGAGTAAAATATGTATGCTAATGAAAGGGAGTTTGACCATGGGTATGACAATGAGTCAAAAAATCCTGGCAGCCCACGCCGGGCTTGACTGCGTAAAACCCGGCCAGCTCATTAAAGCTAGGACCGACTTGGTGTTGGGCAACGATATAACCGCGCCTGTGGCGATAAACGCCTATCGCGCGGCGGGTTTCGGGTCGGTATTCGACAGGGAAAAAATCGCGCTGGTACTGGATCATTTCACGCCCAACAAAGACATTAAGGCGGCCGAGCTGTGTAAAGTCGTCAGGGAATTTGCCAAAGAGCAAAATATTCTCCACTTCTACGACGTGGGTGAGATGGGCATAGAACACGCGCTACTACCCGAAAAAGGGCTGGTAGCTCCCAGTGAGCTTATTATCGGCGCAGACTCCCACACCTGTACATTCGGCGCGCTGGGCGCGTTCTCGACAGGCGTCGGCAGTACCGATATGGCGGCGGGTATGGCACAGGGTATTGCATGGTTCAAAGTACCCTCGGCGATAAACTTCAAACTGACGGGCACACTCTCAAAATGGGTGTCCGGCAAGGATGTCATACTGCATATCATCGGCAAAATCGGCGTTGATGGCGCTCTGTATAAGTCGATGGAGTTTACGGGCGACGGCGTTAAGGTGCTTTCAGCCGACGATAGATTCTGTATGTGCAATATGGCAATCGAGGCGGGCGCGAAAAACGGTATATTCGGCGTTGATGACGTGACCCTCAACTATTTGAGAGATAAGGTTACACGGTCGTTCGATATATACACAGCCGACCCTGACGCCGAATACGACGAAGTTATCGAGATAGACCTTTCAGCGATACGCCCGACCGTTGCGTTTCCGCACCTCCCCGGCAACTGTAAGACTATCGATGAAGTTGGCGGGATAGCGATTGACCAGGTGGTTATCGGCTCGTGCACGAACGGCAGATTGGAAGACTTGCGCGCTGCCGCCGCTGTTCTAAAGGGACGAAAGGCGGCAAAAGGTGTGCGCGTTATCATCATCCCAGCTACACAGCTTATATACAGGCAGGCCATGGATGAAGGGCTGTTTACTGTTTTCCTCGATGCGGGCTGTGTTATCTCAACGCCCACATGCGGGCCGTGTCTTGGCGGACATATGGGGATACTTGCCAAAGGTGAGCGCGCTGTTGCGACCACGAACCGTAATTTTGTCGGGCGCATGGGGCACCCTGAGAGCGAGGTCTACCTCGCAAGCCCTGCTGTAGCCGCTGCCTCCGCTGTGACGGGAACGCTGAGTTCGCCCGAAGATTTGTAGGGGTGAACATGAATGAATAACACCGATGAGTTATATATAGTTAACTATTGTCACCATAATTGCGTACAGTTTATGAATATTTGCAGGCTATCGAAAGAAGAAGCTTTCTCATTAGCGTATAAAATGGCTGCTAGTAATCCCGATACCACAGCTTTTTATCGGTTTGCCGATTTTGAGGATTATTATCCCCGCAGAATAAAGCAAGACGAGTATCTTTATAATTTGTTTGTTTCTTTCGGTGGTAAACCAAAGGAAAAGCATCCGTTATCTTTTGTCTTGCAGGGCAGTGAATATCTTGATAACTGGTTTGGAAACGGTATTGTCAATAAAATCAAATTAAAAGATATACCGTCAGAATTCATCAGTTTTACATTAGGCGACAGTATGTCGCAATTCAAAAAAGACGGTAAGCTGACTATGTATACTAAAGAAATGATATTGAATATTTTACAGAAATATAATGGCACAATTGATGATTTTATGAGCGAAATAGAGGAAAAATATCGCTATATTGAAGTTCAGCTATGGAATGACGATTTTTGTGCGATATAGTACGCTCAACCCCCGCCGCTAAGCGGCACATTCTCCATGCAGGGGCAGGAAATAATAATTAACAGTTAATAAGAAAGGTGCTGATTTGGCATGTTTTATTTGATAATTCTAATGTTATATGTATTTTGCTTTTTTTTAGCTATATTCGCCATAAAACACGGAAGAATTGGAAAAGTAATCAGTGAAACAGATGCCTATTCGGAAACCGGACAAAGGCTTAAAAAATTATCTTTTATACATTTTTTATCAGGGATTATACTTGTCATAATTACTGCGTTTTATTTATTGACCATGTTATGGGGTGAATTAGCCTTTCAATTGATGGTTTTTCAAATATATATAAAATCTATAGCTTGGATTGTTGCAGCAATACAGTTTTTGCTTCCTGTATGTCTGCTGGCGGTAGGTATTAGCGGCCTAAAAATGGAAGGCGATTATGGTAGGTACAAGAAAGTATTCAATATCACCGCCATCATCATTGGGATTGTGTTTGTCATTTATCTTATCTTCTTCTTTATATTCCCATTGCTTGGAATATCTCTCCATTGAAACGAGTTCTTAGCAATGCCTAAAGCCATAAAATACGGTAACGACGTCGATACCGACATCATCATACCCGCCCGCTACCTAAACATCTCGGAACCCAAAGAGTTTGCGGCACACTGCATAGAGGACTAAGAGCGGTAATATCATATTTGTTTAAGGTGTTAAGGTTGAAAAAAGAAGTATTGAATATCGAAGGTATTCCTGCAATCCTGTGGGGAGAAAAGTCGAATAACATTTATATATATGCTCATGGTAAAATGTCAAGCAAGAATGATGCTCAGGGTTTTGCAAAAAAAGCAGAAGCAAAGGACTTTCAGGTCCTTAGTTTCGATCTTCCTGAGCATGGCGAACGTAAAGATGAAAACTACCCATGTCTGAATGCACGCAATCCCCGCCGCTAAGCGGCACATTCTCCATGCAGGGGGTAATAAACGTATGAAAGGACTGTCTGCAAATGCCCAAAGCCATTAAATACGGCAACAACGTCGATACCGATGTCATTATACCCGCCCGCTACCTGAACACCCCCGACCCCAAAGATCTTGCGGCACACTGTATGGAGGATTTAGACCCTGACTTCGCCCAAAAAATCAGAGACGGCGACATTATTGTTGCGGGCTCTAACTTTGGGTGCGGCTCATCCCGCGAACACGCCCCGTTGGCTATCAAAGCATCCGGCGTCTCGGCGGTGATAGCGGTGTCGTTTGCTAGGATATTCTACCGTAACGCCATAAATATTGGGCTGCCTATCCTAGAGTGTTCATCGGCAGCAGAGGACATCTACGACGGCGACGAGGTAACGGTTGACCTTGACACGGGTATTATCACAAACAAGAGTAAAGGCAAAACCTATACAGCCCAGCCCTTCCCCGAATTTATCCAGAGTATAATGAAAGCGGGCGGGTTGCTTGAAGCGCTGAAAATGGAGGATTAGTCTGAAACAAGTTTTAGGCTGCCTGATTAGAAAAATACCGCGCGATAAGATGAGTTTTATTTAATTTTGTGCCGATGCGCGGAGGCGGAATGGACGATTAATATGCAATATAACATTGCTGTGATCCATGGCGACGGTATAGGGCCGGAGATACTTGCCGAGGCTATTAAGGTTCTTAAAGCTGTTGGTGTGAAATTCGGACATGAGTTTATCTTTACCTCCGCTGATATGGGCGGCTATGCAATTGATAAATACGGCGTTCCTTTGCCCGACGAGACTATTAGTATCTGCAAAGCGTCCGACTGTGTGCTGCTGGGTGCAGTCGGTGGCCCGAAATGGGAGACTCTGCCCGGGTATCTTCGCCCTGAAGCAGGTCTTTTGAGGATGCGCTCGGCGCTGGAGCTGTTTGCAAATCTGCGTCCGGCGATACTCTATAGGCAGCTCTCCGACGCTTGTCCGCTAAGGCCGGAGATAGTCGGCTGCGGCTTTGACATTATGATAGTGCGTGAGCTGACCGGAGGTATATATTTCGGCGAGCGCGGACGAGGACTTTTGGACAACGGCGATGAATCCGCGTTTGATACCGAGCGTTACAGCGTACCTGAAATCGAGCGTATCGGGCGCGTAGCGTTCGATTTAGCGCGTAAACGAGCTAAAAGACTGTGTTCCGTGGACAAGGCGAACGTGTTGGAGACCTCACGCCTGTGGCGCGAAGTGATGCACAGGTTAAAAGGGGAGTATGCCGATGTGGAATACCGCGACATGTTGGTCGATAACGCCGCCATGCAGCTTGTGCGCGACCCAAAACAGTTCGACGTGATAGTCACGTCGAACATGTTCGGTGATATATTATCCGATGAGGCGAGCATGATAACCGGCTCTATCGGCATGCTGCCGTCGGCAAGCCTAGGACAGGGGACATTCGGGCTTTACGAGCCTATCCACGGCTCTGCCCCAGACATCGCAGGCCAAAACAAGGCAAACCCTGTTGCGATGATAATATCGTCGGCAATGCTGCTTAGAATATCGCTCGGGCTGACAGCCGAAGCTGACGCGATCGAGCGCGCCGTCTCGGAGGTGTTCGACCGGGGCTATCGCACTGCCGATATTATGAGCGAGGGGTGTGAATTGTTGGGGACAAAAGAGATGGGGGAGAAGATTGTGGAACGGTTGTAGGGACGATTATCAATCGCCCGTATGGATATATTTGATGTAACGGATACATATTGAACATAGCCAAAACAGCGCGCCGACTCGGCGCGCCCTACTTTATTGTTTTGACAGTTACTGTGCAGGTGCTGTGCTTATCCCGCTAACCCCGACGGTACGTGAAAAACGCGTAAAATCATGCCCATCATGAAGATGGAGCTGTTCGGCGCCTATGACTATCCGCACTCCCGGATATGCCGTTTTTAACACCTTAATCCAGCCGTTTCCGCTCTCGGCTAATTTCTGCTTGACATCTTCGTGTTCCTCTTTCAGATGCACCTCTGTCGCCCTTAGCTGTTCGAGGATCCGCTGTGATTGCGCTAACTGTTCCTCTCTCTCAGGAGTAATACGCCCCGCGTTCCTGAGCTGGATAAGTGCATTGGCCAATGGCTCTAATTTTTTGATATTAGCGAGGCAGGTATCCAATTCCTTTGGAATATCATTAAGGCGCTTGAACAACATCGGGTCGTTGCCAGCTTCTACGACTGTAGTGGCGGTAGACGTCGCGCTGCCCAAGAGATTGGCGGTAATCGATGTACGTGCCGCGACATGTCCGCCCATGATCAGCCCTTTACCGATCAGGTTGATACTCCCGCTACAGTTAACGATAGCGTTGATTATGTAAGAGGTTTCGAGATTGCCGCCCAGTGTTATGCGTCCGCCCTGTATATAGCGGCAGGTGATATTGCCGCCAGCTTCAAGTTTTCCGGTAGCGCCGCCATTAAAGCCGCCACGGATGATTATATTTCCGCCCGCCATAATATTTGCCGATTCTACGATGTCAGTTATGTCTATATTGCCGGATGCGTGTACAGTAAATCCTGCTGAAACACCGCCGTGTATCACGACATTGCCCGGGAAATTAATATCACCTGTGGACGTCGAGACGTCGCCCTCGACGGTAAATGTATCTAATACGGTAACTTTATTATTAATAAATTCAACCTGGCCGTCTATGCTCGCAAACAAGCTGAGTTTATCATTGGACATATAGGTGTTCTTACCCGCCGGCATGGCGATATCTCTGCCCGTTTTTGCGGAGATAGAGCCGCCAAACACGTCGGTACCCGGTGTGCCCGGTGCCGCCGGTGTCTTTTCACACAGTATTGCGTCCTTGTCAACGGACTCAATAAGTCCCAAGTCCCTGAAGTTGACGCTTCCGTCAGGATTCTCTTTGGGGCGTAGATCCCTCTCCAGTCTGACATGATATATAATCTTCGCGTTCTCACCGGTAACCGGAGGCTTACCCTCGGCTATTACCTTATAATCGCCGTAAACAGGGTTTAGTGCAAGTTCTTTAAGATAATCCAGTTTTGTACCGTATACAACGCCCTTTTGTGCGATGGCGGCCTGGAGCAGTTCAAGCGTAATCGGCGTGCCGCCGTATTGTGCCCCGGTCATAATAACAGACGCTTCCATCTTATTTACAGAAACCTGTACAGTTGCCTGAGCGTCTATCGGAGGCATTACCTCTGATGGGTTATTGTTTACTTGTCCGGACATAGAAGTTACCCCCCCATAATTACGGATATTATGTCAACATTATTATATACTATTATGGGACAAAGTGCAATATATTTTTTGAAACTAAGAGATATTATTGCGTTAAAATAGGGGTGTTTTGTGTGAAAATCGAAACAGGCGGGGTACCCCCCGCCTATTTAATGCTAGTTATCTCGTTTTAACTGCTTTTCGCTATCGATCACAAGTCTGAGGAAGTCGCTCTGCAGATCGTCTAAATGGCAATCCTCAAGCAATCGAACGATTCTGTCAAAAGAGGAGGCGTTTTTATATTGAGAGTCGGACAACATCATCGACCACATTACGACTGCGCTTACAAACTTTTGATCGTTAGATGGATTTCTCAGGTCATCCAATTTTACTGCATGTTCCACCAATGAACTTTTATCTCCGTCAGGTTCCTTATGCCGAACCGATATAGTTAGCAAATCACTTGACTGAACTAAGTTCCCTCCCTCTTGATATCGTGACTCCGCGCCCGGTACTTCCATTTCTGAATCGGTCAGAACCAATTCATATAGAGCGGTTACCCTGTGCCCGGCTCCTAATACTCCTGCCGCTTTGGTATCGTCTTCAAAGTCTTTGGCATCCATCAGATTGTTTTCATATCCAATTAATCGATAACCTTTTACATATGCCGGATTGAAATCCACTTGAATTTTTACATCTTTAGCAACAGCGATCAATGTGCCGCCCATTTCATCAACAAGCGCCTTTCTTGCCTCGAGGAGCGAATCAAGAAAATGGTAATTTCCTTTGCCTCTCTTAGATGCCTCCTTTAATAACGAATCATTAAAGTTGTCGTTGCCAACACCGAATATGGACAAGTAGACATCTCTCTTCGCGTAATCTTCCGCCATTTTTCCAATGCTGCTGTTGTCAGTAACTCCGACATTCAGGTCTCCGTCGGTACACCAGATTATTCTGTTTGTTCCGCCGGTGATAAAGTGTCTAAGTGCCAATTCGTAAGCTGTCTGTAAGCCTTTCCCGCCGGCCGTACTGCCGCCTGCCATCAAATCATCTATTGCTGTCATTATTTCTTCTTTCCGGTCTCCGCGGACACCTTCTAAGATGATTCCCTCAGTGCTGGCATATACAACGATGGATACGATATCGTTCTCAGTTAGATTCTCCGCCAACATTTTCATGGCGGACTGTACCATGGGAAGCCTGTCTGCCGGACTCATAGAGCCGGATACATCCAGTAAAAAAACCAAATTGGACGGCGGAAGAGCGGAATAATCTATATCCTCTGCCTGAATGCCTATACGTAAGAGCTTTGTGTCTTCGTTCCAAGGTGTGTCGGTCAACTCCGTTGATATACTAAACTTATCATCTCCCTGAGGTTTAGGATAATCATATCGAAAGTAGTTAAGTATTTCTTCCGCTCTGACGGCGCCTGTGGGAATATGGGATGAGCCGCTTCGAATCATGCGGCGCAAATTGGCATACGAAGCAGTGTCTACATTAGCCGAAAAGGTTGACAACGGGTTATTCAATACCGATAGAAAATCGTTTTCTTTGATAGAGTCATACCTTGCGGTATTCCACTCTCCCTCGAATAAGGATACCCCATATATTGTAGTTTCTTTGTCCATTGAGGGTAGAGCATTAGTTGCGGTACTTCTCCGAGGAGAGGGGGTAGAAGACCCCGGATAACCGCCGGAATCGCCAGAGCAGCCTGTAAGCATTCCGATCAGTATAACAGCGGAAATTATTAGCGCGCTCCACATGACAGAGTTTAGACCTGTGCCTGTTTTTTTGAACATCATGATATTGCCCTCCTATTTTTCTATATAACAGCTGTTTGCTTTACTTTGACGGAGGCATATCAATAAAGTTCCATTATTGTAAAAATATATCAGGCGAGCAGGTGTTCTGGGTACGCACCCCCGCCGTCTGCGGACGGCACCCCCTCCGGAGGGGGTGTTATCGGGGCGCGGGGGCGGTACCCCGTATTGCCTGGAAGGGCACCTGCCCCGTTCATAGATGGAGAAGATTTTTTAGGGGCGGTCTTTCGACCGCCCCTTTGCGTTAATTAAATTAATATTTTCCGAAATCACCATCGGTAACCGGCGGCATATAATCAGTCTTTTCAGGCATTACTAGCTGCTTTTTGGTTTTTGGTGCAGAACTGCTCGGCAGGGATGATCTCTTGAACGAGGCATCGTCTCTCAGCTTAAACTGTGAAATCAGCTCTTCCAACATGGAAGATTGTCCGCTCATCTCTTCCGATGCCGCGGCGCTCTCCTCGGCCGTCGCGCTGTTCTGCTGGACAACCTGAGCGACCTGATCGATACCCTTGTTGACCTGAGAGATACCCATGCTCTGCTCTTCAGAGGATTTTGCGATTTCAGTAACCAATTGTGTACTCTCGTTGATGCCCGCCACTATCTCAACCAAGCTCGCGGCGGTCTCATCCGCAATACGCGCACCCAGCTCCGCTTTTTCCATCGAGTTGGCTATCAAAGCGCCGGTCTCTTTAGCGGCCTCTGCGCTCTTCGACGCAAGACTGCGAACCTCTTCGGCGACAACGGCAAAACCTTTGCCGTGCTGTCCGGCTCTTGCTGCCTCGACGGCGGCGTTAAGTGCTAAGATATTAGTCTGGAACGCAATGTTGTCGATGACGCTGATGACCTTGTTAATGTTCTGACTGGCTTGATTGATCTCTTTAACGGCGTCCATCATCTGATCCATCTGAGAGCTGCCCTTCTCGGCGCTCTGCTTGATGGTACCGGCCAGATTGGCGGCCTTGCCTGCCATATCGGCGTTTTCTTTCGTCTTCTGCGCTATCTCCGAGATAGAGCTTGAAAGCTGCTCGACAGCGGCGGCCTGTTCGGTAGAACCCTGTGCCAGTGCCTGTGCTCCGTCAGCAATTTGCTTCGAGCCGGTGGACACCTGCGATGTGGAGTTGTTAATCTCACCGAACATATTGTTAAGGTTGACGATAGTTGTATGAAGGGCGTTTCCTATTACGTCCTTGTTGGACAGCGGCTCGATGTCATGTGTGAGGTCTCCTTTGGAAACGTCTCCGAGTATCTCGCTGGCTTCCGTTATATGCTTGACAAAAGCGGCAGTTGCACTAATAGTCTGACCGACTTCATCCTTCATCAGAGAATACGTCCTGATAGATTGCGTTTCCTCAGGGGAGAGGGTTATATCGCCGGTGGAGCTGGCCTTATTCATAAAACCGGTCAGTACGGTCAGAGGTTTGCTGATAAGACCGGATATATAGAATGCGAAGAACAGCGCGACAACTATCGCTAGCGCAAGTACGGCGATCGCTACAATCAGCATCGTTATGAATAATCTATCGTTACTCAAATTGGCTTCACTGGCACGGTTATCATTATATTCGCTGGATTGTGTGAACGCGTCAATCATGCTGTTAACCGTGTTGGACACAAAGGGCTCATTCAATTTGGCATAACCTGCTTCAAAGCTCTGTGCGGCGGCGTCGGCAATCTCTTGGCTAACCCGAGCGTAATCACCTAAATAGATTCTCTTTGCTTCATAATACGCAGACTCTTCCGATTCAGCGGCAATAGCCGCTTCATACTCGTTAAAGAGCGCTCTTACTTCGGAGTCAAGAGCCCTATAATCGTTAAGCGTTGCATTGAACCTCTCTGTTTCGCCTGAATAGAGAAGCAACATGCGGTTGCTCACGCGTTGACGCTGTATAGTCTCGCGTATCTCGCCAATTATCCTAATGGAAGTAAGATCTTCATCATAGAGCCTGCTGCTGGCCTGGTTAATGCTGTTCATTCCGAATATACCGACCGCACCAACGATAACCGCCATAATGATTACGGCGATAAAGCTGATAATCAGTTTCTTGGAAACTCTCATGTTTTTCATAAAAATACGCCTCCTAAGAATTTTGATACAATAAACACTAAAATAGAGTATAACATATACTTATAACTTTCGCAAGTAGATTTTTGTAAAATTATGCAAAAAATTTGTCGCTGCAATGCTTGGTCTAAATTGCACTATGGCGGTCTAAACTAGATAATAGATAATAGATATTGGATATTAGAGGTGTATTGTGCCGACTAAAAAAATTGTTATAATAGTTGCCGCCATTTTGGGAGTATGGGTTTTCTGGCGTTGGGCGCTGCCGGTAATGCTACCGTTTCTATTGGGGTTCTTTATTGCTATGCTTATCGAGCGACCCGTACGATGGCTTATAAAACGTGCGCGTTTGCCGCGCTGGGCGGCATCACTCTCAATGGCGGTCATACTGGTGGGTGCATTGGCAGGGTTCATGTATGTGCTTATTTCTAGGATCGTATATGAGACAGGGCGGTTGCTGCGCCAGCTCCCCGACCTGATGACAAGACTGCCCGTCATGTCACAGGATTTAAATATAAGGATCGAGGCCATCGTCACTGCTGCGCCCGTCGAACTTCAGGAATTTTTGCGCTCGAGCGCGGAGAAAATGATACGTGAGGGGGTTAATCTCCCGGGCGAACTCTATACATGGCTGGGGAATCTCATAACAGGCGTTGTAGGTGCGCTTCCGGCCATAGCGTTGTTCAGTATCGCACTTATGCTCTCGACCTATATGATAAGCTCAGATTATCCGGGCGTTACAAAGTTTATCATTAACCAGATACCACAGAACTGGCGCGGACGCGTCCTGCAAATAGGGAGGAATTTCATCCCCACTCTTGGAAAATGGTTGAAAGCGCAAGGAATATTAATAGCGATGAATGCGGGTTTGGCGTTTGTCGGCTTCATGTTTTTACGTGTGGAATATACGATGATAATGGTAGGGGTTATCGCTGTAGTAGACGCGCTTCCAATCGTTGGCAGCGGATTTGTACTGTTGCCGTGGGCGGTGTTTTGCTTTGTGACCGGCGAGGCGGGCATGGGTGTGGGGCTTGTAATACTATACTTAGTATTGACGCTTGTACGTGGAATATCCGAGCCACGCATCGTGGGCGCGCAGATCGGATTACCACCGCTGGTGTCGCTGTTGGCGATTTACGCAGGCTTTAAGCTAATGGGTGTCTTGGGAATGATATTATTCCCGTTTATTGCTATATTTATCGTTCAGCTGCAACGTTGGGGATATGTTAAATTGTGGAAATGATAAAGGGCGGATATTAGATCTGCCCTTACTACAATATTAGTAATCGCCCCTACGGTATTTCAGGGTCCGGCGTTGGGTCAGGGTCCGGCGTTGGGTCGGGATCCGGTGTTGGGTCCGGATCGGGCGATGGAGACGGGGTCGGTGTTGGTTCCGGCTCCGGCGCACCGCCGCTTCCCGGTGCTATCACCGCAGCTGTTATGCCGCTCTTGCTCTTGTCTTCATCCCAAACGCCCCATGTGATGGTGATTGTGCCGGTCAAGCTCGAGGCATTGCCGGTCATTTCCCCTCTGGTTACCCTAACATTCTGTTTTAATCTGACAGGAACCGTGGTCGAACTTGACACTTTTGGAAGTTTTCCCCATCTGCCGTTGCTGAAAAACTCATAGTCTCTGAGATTAGTCGTAATCTTACCCTTGTCTGTTTCAAGGGTTACCGGGCTCAATACGGCGCGTTCAGCAATTTTGAGACTCTGCGGCATGCTTCCGGGTTTTCTGCCGGTCGGCGCTCTGGCAACCGTGACTGTTGTGCCGAAGAGTTCGTTGTCATTAAAATTGTTGAGATCGATGGATGTCCTTATTGAAGTAGGGGTGCCATCATTAAAAGAGTCGCCTTTTCTTAGTGCAAGCTGTTCCCTTTTATAGTTGGGCCTTAAGTTAGGGGCTTTGCTTAGTGTGGCGGGCGTGACCCTCCACGGTCTTCCGGTAGGGAAATATCTGCCATTGCTCTCGTTTTTGAATGCGGGGGTATGCAGGAAATACGAGGGTCTTCTCTGACCTCTCTCCGGCAGGTTACCGATTGTGTTGTTAAAAGCGGAAAAACTAATCCATGTGGGATTCGCGGGCAATTTGTTGTTCTCGGCTGTGGTTATTAAGAGATTGTTCATCAGAGCGCTGAACTCTGCAGTTGTATTTGTTTGGGCAAAGCCCCATTTATCGCCGAAGTATGCCAGTCTCAGTTTATGTACATTACCGCTGGGGCGCGCTTCCACGCGCATAAAGGTTATCCTGTGGGCATTATTTGCAGGTCTTCTGGTAGTTGTGTTAAAGCCATCTACCAATACAACAGTCGTTGCGGCGTTATTAATACGCAGTCTCTCTTCAACTGTGGTAATCGAGCCGTTTGCCGGTATCGCAACCCATGTAGTACCGTTTAAACTATAGGCCGCAGGGGTAAAAGGCAGGTCGGAGAATGTCATAGTCTCGAGATCAAGATACGGGCGTGCGCCGGCAAAGGGATTAACTATACTACTGATAGAAGCCGCGTCGTTATGGTTCCAATTAGCCTCGCCGTACTCTTTTATGTTATCTTCTAAAATACTGCTAAGTGTGCCGATACCGACATAACCCCTCAGATTTACACCGAGCAGCTCCGCACCTTCGTTGTCGTTGTCAACAATACCGGCAAACTTGATGTTTCTGTTGTTGAATACCGCTTCGTATTGACTTCTTGTTGTTGCCGGTACATGGGCGGTGATGCGAGTGTACAGTGCCAGTCGACCGGACGCTATCGTTCCAAAAGCCGGGGGTTGTGCGCGGTTGAAATATATATCTGTTAAATCAAAATTACCGGATGCAGACTCAAAGAAAGCATCGTTGATAGCAATTATGCTTGGCGGTATGACCAGCGATTCTATACTTACGTCTGTAAATGAGTTCAAGGTGAGAACATTTGTCGCGCTTGGGAATTTATATTCGCCGGTCTTTCCGGGAGGGAAAACGATAAGATCTCTCCGCCCGCCTGCGAATATAACACCGTCGTCTGAGAGATATGTAGTGTTGCCGCCGCTGCCGGTTGCGGTTGTTATACTTGCCAAACTCGTACATCCCGCAAACGCCAAGCCGCTAATGCTTGTGACCCTATTTATATTGATGGTCTCAAGCGCGGTACTATTTCTAAAAGCATTGTCACCAATGGTTCTGAGACTCGCCGGAAAGGATACCTCCGTCCATTGCGGGCTGGCGTTTGAATCTCTTAGTACATTGCTGGAATCTGTAATCTGATTTATATGCTCGCCGGAAATCGTCAGAACCTTCAAATTGCCCCATTGTGTGCCGATGTCGGTGTTGGGATCGAATATTCTTCTTAGATATTCCCAGTTCGCGCCGGAAAGGCTGGTTCCAGTAGCCACATTAAGAGTGACTCCGGTAAAAGAGGTTCTGTCTTTATCACTCACTGCCGACGTTATGGCGTTGCTTACAGCATCTGTATTAGTGTTGGGTAAAGTGACAATGAGCGTTTCGCCCGATGCCACAGCTTCGACATGCGAAAACCCCGGGGCGAGCCCCAGTACAATAATAAATGACATTATTACAGCTACAGCTTTTTTCATAATATATTCCTCCCTGAAAAAGTATACAGTTGCGGGCATCCTGCCCTTATATTATTATATCGTATGACCTCCATGAAACTTTAGTGTAAAATGAAAATAATTACATTTTCATTTTATCACAGTTATATAAGAAAGTAAAGGGTAATTTTTGTTTACTTTTCATATTTGACATCGACTGTCAAGAAGTATAAAATATCTTTAACAGAATTACTAATGATGTGAAATGAGAGAGAGTATTGAGAAAACATACCCGCATAAATCTGCTGTACTTACTTTTGATGGGCGTTTTTTATGTTCTGTTCTGCTTTTCTGTTGCCTTTTTGTCGCGTTTTTTGCAGGAACATGGATTTAGCTATACGCAAATAGCCACTGCCATGATGATTAGTATGGTGTGCGGTTTTTTGATACAGCCGCTATGGGGGATTCTTAATGACAAGGGGATTTCACCTAAGCTGATTGTATTCGTTACAACGGCTTTATCTATAATAGCCTATTTCTTTTTTACATATTTCGGTGAAACATATATTATATCTGTCGGGGCTTTGGTAATTAATGCAATAGGCATAGCGGCCATGATGCCAATGATTGATACGTGGGGCATAAAACTTATCGGACAGGGCGCGAAGATTTCATATCCCATAGCGCGGAGTTTTGGCTCATTGACCTATGCCGTAACCTCTGTGGTGTTCGGCATAATCTTAGATGCGATGGGTATACGCATAACGCCGTGGCTGATGATCGCTGCAGCCATACCATTGGCGGTTATTGTCCTCATGCTTCCCTCGCCGCGTCCCTCACAAAAGGATGATGAGAAGCTAGGGTTCTCTGATTCGATTAAAATACTACTCAAGCACCCTACATATAAGCATTTTATTCTCGCGTTTTTTATATCGGGTATTGGCTGGTCTGCTCATTTGTTGTATTATCCTATATTTATGTCTGAACTGGGCGGAACTAACCGCCATATCGGCGCTGGTATTGCGCTGATGGCGTTCTCAGAAGTAGTCGTTATGCCGTTTTACGGCAGGTTAAGGGCGCGGTTCGGCGTGAGGAGTATTTTCATATTCAGTCTCTTCGGAACCGGCATAAGGATACTGGCGACTGCACTTTCAATAAACCCCTTTATTGCTATTGCGGTAATGGCTTCACAGGGTATATCGGGGGCGCTGATTTTCCCGTCGATGGCTGCTTATACCTCGGAAAACATCGATCCCCGCGTAATTTCAACGGCTCAGATGCTGTTCGCCGGGATGGGATTTACATTGGCGGGTGTAGTTTCAAATCTAATCTCAGGGCATATGGCAACGGCGATGGGTGTGAGGAATACCTTGCTGATCACGTGCCTATCATCGTTTATAGCGGCGGCGTATCTGTTAATAATGACAAGGAAAAGTAAGACAGTGAAGGACGCAAAAAATTAATCTTGACAAAGGGTATGATATCTGCTATTCTTTAGTTCAGACACCGACAAAGTCATTTTTATCTTGGAGGGTCATATGCAGAACCGCCGGTTTGTCAACATTATTATTGAGATTATTAGAGGGATAATTATTATCGCTCCATTTTCTGTGTTTAGCAAACCGCGATTGATTGGCTCTATGTAAACATGCATATTGTTTTCATAACTGCCGCAATCTACGGATTGCGGCAGTTATTGTTTGTCGGTGAAATAAAAACAGGAGGAAGAACAAAATGACAGACCAACTGCGTGAGATCGGCGGACGCCTATCCGCCCTGCGCGACATCGAGGAGATGTCAAAAGAGAAATTCGCAGATCTGTGCGGCGTCTCGGTAGAGCTTCTGGATGAGTACGAGCGCGGCGAGCGGGATTTTTCGTTCTCGTTTCTCTACAATGCCGCGCGTGTCCTCGGTGTCGACGTTGTCGACCTGATGAGCGGCGACTCGCCAAAACTTTCCGCCTGCTGCCTTACAAGGGCGGGCGAGGGTTACGCGATAGACCGCCGCGCCACTTACAGCTATCGGCATTTGGCGTTTACATTCAAGAAGAAACTTGCCGAACCGTTCATGGTGACGGTCGAGCCGCGGGCAGGTGCCCTGCCGGGCAATGTTGGGAACGCGACCTCGGACGATGATGACAACTATAAACCGGAACTGCACGCACACGAAGGGCAGGAGTTCAATCTGTTGGTGTCAGGACGCATGAGGTTATTCATTGAAAATCTTGTGTATGACTTAAACGAGGGTGACAGCGTGTACTTTGATGCGTCACGCCCCCACGCTATGCGCGCTCTGGACAGCAGACCCGCCAGATTTTTGGCGATGGTCATGACCAGGTGACCAGGCGGTCAAAGCGGGGGCTCTGCCCCCGAGCCCCCAGATATGCATGGGACAGAGAAGAAGGAGGTAATGATTATGCAGCTATATGAAAAATTTGTGTCCCGCGGACGCGACGATTTCGCAACGCTCGAGGATCTGATGAAAAACTATAAGGTAAATGTGAACGAGGGTTTTAATTTCGCCTATGACTGTCTCGATGTACTGGCTAAAGAGACGCCCGATGCGCTGGCCTTGCTTTGGGTAAGTAGCGATCAGACGGAAAAACGGTTCACATTTGCCGACATATCAAAACTCTCCAACCAGATTGCCAATTACCTGACGTCAATCGGTATCAAGCGCGGCGATCTTGTCATGCTGATTATGCGCTGCGACTGGCGCTTTTGGCCTACCTATATGGCCCTGCACAAGATGGGCGCGGTCGCCGTGCCCGCGACCGTACAATTGACAATGAAAGATATGGTATACCGTTTTAACACTGCCGAAATAGACGCAGTGATAGCCACATCACTTTTGAATGTCCCAGATACAATAGATAAAGCGCTGCCCGAATGTCCTGCCGTAAAAATAAAGGCAACTTTCGGGGCAGATATTCCTGACAGGGCAGGTGCCCTGCCGGGCAATGCGGGGGGAGCCCCCCCGTGCCCCCCTGGCTGGCTAGATTTCGATGCGGGCGTGGAAGCTGCTTCAGACGTGTTCGAGCGTTTACCGAATAAGAATGACGACATGATGCTGATGGCGTTTTCATCCGGTACAACGGGCTACCCAAAGATGGTGTGGCACGATTACACCTATCCGCTGGGTCATATTATGACAGGCTGTTTCTGGCACAGGTGCGAGGACGGCGGCCTGCATTACGCTATTGCCGACACCGGGTGGCTCAAAGTTATGTGGGGCAACATGTACGGGCAATGGCTTTCCGGCTGTGCCATATTCATCTATGATTTTGAGAGATTCAATGCTGCAGATATATTAAGCAAAATGACAAAGTATAAAGTTACATCGTTCTGTGCGCCGCCAACAATGCTGCGGTTTATGATAAAGGAGGATATGGCCTCATATGACCTCACGGCGTTAAAACACTGCGTAACTGCGGGTGAAGCCTTAAACCCCGAGGTCTATAAGGAATGGCTGAAACAGACCGGATGTAAGATATTCGAGGGATTTGGGCAGAGCGAGACGACCATCTGCTGTCTGACAGTATATCCGTGGATGCAGCCGCGCTTAGGCTCTATGGGCGTGCCGGCGCCGGGCTATCGCATGATCGTCGCGGACGAGGAAGGCAACGAAGTCGGTGCAGGCGTAACCGGCGAGATTTGTATACGCACAGATGAAGAGGGCGGGGGCAAGCCGTTCGGCATGTTCCGCGGCTACTACAAAGATGATGAGATGACGAAGAGTGTCTGGCATAATGACCTCTACCACACCGGCGACACGGCATACCGCGATGAGATGGGCTTTTTGTGGTATGTCGGGCGCACCGACGACGTTATAAAGTCCTCCGGTTACCGTATTGGTCCATTCGAGGTCGAGAGCGCGTTGATGGAGCATAAAGCGGTGTTGGTCTGTGCGGTGACGGGCATACCCGACCCTGTACGAGGCTTTGCGGTCAAGGCGACGATTGTGCTCAACGAGGGCTTCGAGCCGAGCGATGCGCTGACGAAAGAGTTACAGGCGCACGTAAAGAACGTAACCGCACCGTATAAGTACCCAAGGGTTATCGATTATGTAGACTCTCTGCCCCGAACCATATCCGGAAAGATAAGACGGGTCGAGATACGTGAGAGAGACAACAAAAAATAAAGCACGCAACCCCCGCCGCTCTGCGGCACCCCCTCCGGAGGGGGCTGTAAAAATAAATTGTCTTTTTCCGTTTTTAGTGTTGCATTTGCTGAAAACATGTGCTATAATACCTTTCGTGTCTAGGGGATACCTTGCACGAATATGATGATAAGGAGGTGGTTGACTTGCCGAATATCAAGTCCGCCAAAAAGCGCGTTTTGGTCACAGCTGCAAAAAGCGCCGCTAACAAAAGCGAAAAAACAGCTCTGAAAACAGTTATCAAGAAAGTACACATATCTGTGGCGGAAGGCGACAAGGCCGAAGCAGGTCAGGCGTTCTTAAACGCTCAATCCTCGATTGATAAAGCCGTGCAACACGGTCTTCTGCACAAAAATACCGCCGCCCGCCGCAAGAGCAAGCTGGCGCGCGCTGTTTCCACAATGTAATCAAGGCTGACATGATAGACAAGCGCGGCGGGAAAACCGCCGCGCTGTTTTTTTTATCTTATCTTATTTAGAAAAATTTCTAAATATCTATTGACAAGTAAATAACGGCATGATATACTCTATTTAGAATATTTTCTAATTTGATGGCAATCTAAATTGTGTGAGGTGAGGTAAATTGGGGTTTGCGGAAACATTTAAGGCTCTGTCCGACCCTGCCAGACGCGAAATACTCGTCATGCTAAAGAGCGGAAAAATGTCAGCCGGTGATATAAGCCAGAAATTCGACATGACCGGCGCGACAATATCTTATCATTTATCGCAGCTAAAAAAAGCCGGACTTGTCTTTGAAACTAAGCAGAAAAACTTCATTTATTATGAATTAAGCACCTCGGTATTTGAGGAAGCCATGCTATGGCTGTCACAATTTAATCAAGAAAACGGAGGAAATAAAAGCGTATGAAAAACACAATTAACTATTTTAAAGCAAAAAAACTATTGGCGATTATTCTATCGTTTATGTTATTAGTAATCACCAATGGCTGCGCCAAAGATAACACGCCGCATGATGATATTGATTGGGCATTTTACAACGAGCGCGCAGAAACACTTGTAAAGGCGATGGCAAACGACGATTTTGATGTGGCAGCGGCTATGTTTGACAAGGCGATGGCTCAAAGGGTTGGCGTGCCGGGCTTACAAGACTTATGGCTGAAAGTAAACAGTCAAGCGGATGAGTTTATTAACATTCATAAAACGGAAAATATAATGGAAAACGGGCGTTACCGTTGCTTCATTACATCGCGTCACGAAAATTCAGGTGTCACATTGCGCGTTGTCTTTTCAAAAGATGGTTTTATTACCGGATTATTTGTAGAAGATTATCCCGTAATTACTGACGAAGAAAATTCACAGGCAATTATTAAAAATGAAGGGTTTACCGATTTTCCTATAATCATTGGGGAAGGTACAGATTTTCCATTAGACGGCATTTTATCCATACCCAACAATGTAACTGATAAAATCCCTGCCGTTGTAATCGTTCATGGTTCAGGCTCACACGATATGGACGGCACGCTATTTGCAAATATGCCTTACCGTGATATTGCTGAATATCTGGCAGCAAACGGCATTGCCGTCCTTCGATACGACAAGCGTACGTTTACGCACGGCGCGAAAATGGAGGGTCATTGGACGGTAAGGGAAGAGGTGATTGAAGATACGCTTTTGGCGACGGAAATCCTAAAGGCTCACCCGAACATAGATGAAAGAAGGGTTTTTATCGCAGGCCATAGTTTGGGCGGTATGCTTGCACCCCGTATTCATGCCGAAGGCGGCAATTACGCGGGATTGATTCTGCTTGCGGGTTCGCCGCGGTCCTTACTCGAAATCAGCAGGGAACAAATCATAGCTTTGATTAACGACACAATGGAGGGGGAAGAGAAAGAAAACGCGTTGACGCAATTTCAGGAAATGTCAGATATGCAAATCCGGCAACTCATGGATACGCCGGATGACATTGCCAAAAATACGCTTGCCCCCGAATGGGGCGGTGTGTCGCTTTATTATCTAAAGGATATGCATACAAACCCAAGCTCGGATTATATCCCAAATATTACGGCTCCATTCCTCGTTTTGCAAGGTTCAAATGATTTACAAATACTTGCGGGCATTGATTTTGCCATGTACCAAGAGCTGCTTGCAGGACGGTCAAACGCCACATTAAAACTATACGATGGACTAAACCACTTGTTTATGCCTTCGACGATAAAAAGCGTTACGGAGATTATGGATGAATATGCAATCGAAAACAAAGTTGACATTCAAGTATTAGCGGATATTGTGGGGTGGATAAAAACACACTAACGAAAGAGAGCGAATGTAGCGTTAATAAAAAATCAATAAAAAACGGAGGAAAGAAAGATGAAAACTAAAAACAATGTAATTATCCTGCTGTCGTCAATAATATGCTTGCTTCCATTGATTCTGTCGGCAGTAGTTTACAACGATTTACCCGAACAAATCGCGCTTCAATTGGGTACGGGAGGAGCCCCCCAAAACTTTGTGCCAAGAGCTTTCGCCGCGTTTGGTATACCGTTCCTGTTTGCAGTGCTAAACATTATATCAAAGGTAAGACTCCTAAACGACCCGAAAAAGGCTAATGCATCGCGGATGACGCAGATTTTTATGTTATGGTTTATTCCTGTGCTATCTTTGATTATAGTGCCTGTGGCATTATTCAGGGCAATGGGGGTTATGATACCAATACTAATGCTTGCCCCTCTGCTTATAGGTATTGTTCTTATTCTGTATGGAAATTACTTGCCTAAGAACAGGCAAAACTATGTTATCGGATATAGAACACCGTGGACGCTTAACAACGCTGATAATTGGAGTAAGACACACCGTTTGGCAGGACGTTTATGGGTAATAGGCGGTATTATAATGATTGTTCAGGCATTTGTGCTTTTTGAAAGCGCGGTTTGGCTGATATTATTAGGGTCAATTATAACATTGGTTATCGTTATTCCGCCTATCTATTCTTATGCGCTGTACGCAAAAAAATCCGATAATACACAAAATACGGATGAAAACATCACAGAATAAGGAGTAGCCATAAAAAAACGAAAATAAGTGCGGTGGGAAAACCCGCCGCACTGTTTGTTGTAGGGTTTGTTTTCATCGTTAGTCATCGCCCCAATCGCAAGTGTAAATATATTTTGCAAATTAATCGTCCATTGTTAGCTCGTTGATGAATCCATATCCGTTATCCATCAGCATTTGCAAATACTCATCAAAACTGTCCGCAATAACTTTATATTGGTCCGGATCGTGCAAAAATCTTACGACTTGCCCCATCTTCCCCTTTTTTGATGGAGTAAAATCAATATATAATGTTGATGTTCCGCCGTTATTCATGCAATGAGAAAAGCAAAGCCATTTTGCTTTTTTAGGTTTGCTTGTCAGCTTATCGTCATAAAGCTCAAAGCAACCATTTTCTTTTACCCAATGAAGAAAATCATATAAGCCGTATTTATGTTCTAAGCCTAATTCAGACTCTTCAAGAATTTGTTCTGCTGATAATAAATAATAGGGGTATTCATAATCATCCACATCAGAGCCTAAAAAGTAAAGCAGGGTTATTTTTTCTCCTTGATACTTTCTGTAATATGTTCCGTCTGCGTATTCAAGCAAATCAAGCAGCGAATCGGGAACGAATTTGCATATATTTTTAATTTTTTTTAAATTTTCATTGGTCGCGCCATGTTTAACGCTTTCAAAATGCGCCCAGCTTTCCCCGGCGTTATTGTCGAGGTATGCTTTTTTAAGTCCACTTACATATTGTTCAGATATTTTCATCTTTACCTCCATCAGAGACAATTGCTTCATCTATATCTACCTTTAAACACCTCTGCAAGATTATATGGTGCCGGATCATTACACCTTTCAATTTTTCAACCTGACTATCACTCATATCACACAGGGGCATCCTCAAATGCCCAACTTTTTTGCCCATTATGTTCATCGCCGTTTTGACCGGAATGGGGTTGACATCCATAAACAGCGCGTCCATCAGCGGTATATACTTCAAAAACAACTCTTGGCTCCCAGCGATGTCGCTGTTTAAGAACAACTCACAGATTTTAGCAATCTCGCCGGGGATGATGTTCGCCGCCACGGAAATCACGCCCAAACCGCCCATGGACATTATCGGCAGTATCTCGCTGTCGTTACCCGACCAGATATTCAGGTCATCGCCGCATTTTTCGCGCGTCGCGGCGATAAGTCCCATGTTACTCGATGCTTCTTTAGTACCGTTAATACGCGGATGCTTAGAGAGTTCGTAATATGTATCGGCGGTGAAGCTTAGGCCCGTGCGTGAGGGCACATTGTACAGGACAATAGGTATATTCACTCTGTCAGCTATGTAGGTGTAATGTTTGATAAGCCCTGCCTGCGAGCATTTGTTATAGTAAGGCGTGACCATCAGCAGCGCGTCTGCGCCCGACTTTTCGGCGGACTGCGACATCAAAAGCGCGTGTGCTGTATCATTCGAGCCTGTGCCGGCTATGACCGGTACACGTCCTTTGACCTGCTTTATGCAATACTCGACAGTTGCCAGATGCTCGGGGATACTCTGTGTACTAGCCTCGCCGGTCGTACCGCACACCACAATGGCGGAAGTGCCTTCAGATAGCTGCTCCTCAATAAGCTCACCGAACTTTTCAAAATCTACAAAATCGTTCTTAAACGGTGTGACAATCGCCACGCACGAACCCTTGAATACCGGTGTTTTCATAGTTTAACCCCCTATAAAAATTAAATATACCCCTTTTCAGCCAATAACTCCGCCGTCAGCACAGCGCCGCCCGCCGCGCCCCGCAAGGTATTGTGCGAGAGACATATAAAGCGTATGCCGTTAATGCCGTCCGGGCGCAGACGCCCGACGCTGATACCCATGCCGTTCTCCAAATCCCTGTGCAGCTTGGTCTGCGGGAAATTCTCTTCGGTATAATAGCGCAAAAACTGTTTCGGCGCGCTGGGGAGGTCGATGCCCTTGTAATCGTTCCAGCGCCTGATTATCTCCTCGTGCGAGACTGGCTTGTCAAACTCGGCAAATACTGCCGCCATATGCCCATCAGTTACGGGTACGCGTATGCACTGCGCGGAGATAACGGGCGAGTTCGCATTGACGATAACACCATCTCTGACCGCACCCCATACTTTTAAGGGTTCCAGTTCGCTCTTCTCCTCCTCGCCGCCGATAAACGGTATCACGTTATCAATCATCTCCGGCCAGTCGTCAAACGACTTGCCTGCGCCGGAGATTGCCTGATAGGTGCAAACCTTGACGGATTTAAGTCCCAAATCTAAAAGCGGATGCAGTGCCGGCACATAACTCTGGATAGAGCAGTTTGATTTAGCGGTGATAAAGCCGCGATTTGTACCCAAACGTTTTCGCTGGGATATGATGACCTCCGCGTGCTCAGGATTGACCTCGGGGATCAGCATGGGCACGTCAGCTAACCCTCTGCACGCCGAATTGTTTGAGATAACGGGCAGCTCCGCTTTAGCGTAGCGTTCTTCGAGCTCGCGTGTTTTATCTTTGGGCATATCTACAGCGCAGAACACAAAATCAACAGCCGCGGCTATTTTATCAAAGTCTGCCGTTGCGTCCAACACCTGAATATTT